>JACCDH011776567.1_pt1 | contig 23667 bp, 25 predicted proteins | sample 7442481 | NCBI WGS metagenome assembly JACCDH01 (sample SAMN15323433, study PRJNA562643) | freshwater metagenome | isolation source: river surface water | place: USA:Blue River Watershed | collected 2017-08-15
ATTTGAATGTTGAAATTGTTAGTGCTCTTTAACCATATAAGGAATATAAGGAAATATAAGGTGAGAATCTTGAACCTGAAACTTTGATATTGAGATTAGCATTGCTCCCGCGTTAGGGATAGCAGCGAAAAGCCCACAGCAAGGTGAAGCATTGCGGAACCGCGAGGACTTGTAGCGTATAGCCCGGCCCGAAGGGAAACGCCCTGAAAAAAAATTATTCAGCACAACTATTTGTAAATCAATTAATTATTTATATATTTATACTAATCTAATTTTTAAGAGACTCCTACTCTCTTTTTTATTCCCCAAACCGAAAGATACATTGTATCTAAAGTATGTGTTCTAATTTAAAATAGTTACCATGGGGAATTACAAATACATTCTGTTTTTTAATGAAATAGATTTACACTCAATTAGTGAGGTGGGCGGAAAGAATGCTTCGCTAGGTGAAATGTACAACGAACTCAATCCTATTGGAATTCAGATTCCCAACGGATTTGCAATTACCGCTGAAGGATATCGGTTATTTCGAAAAGGAAATCAACTAGAGAAAGTTTTGGATGACTTATTTCATTCTTTAGACACGAAACACTTCGAGAACTTATCCTATATAGGTGCAACTGCACGGGAACAAATCCTTTCTGCTCGAATTCCCGCAATAATTCAATATGAAATTTGCCATGCCTACCATTCTTTGAGTGAACAATGCAAACTTAGTTCGCTCAATGTAGCTGTGCGAAGTAGCGCCACATCAGAAGATTTACCATCTGCTAGTTTTGCAGGACAAATGCAATCTTTCTTGAATATTTCTGGCGAAGATCAATTAATTGATGCCGTACATCAATGTTTTGTGTCTTTATTTACAGATCGGGCTATCAAATACCGCTACGATATGGGTTTTCAAAATCTAGATATTGCTATTTCTGTGGGGGTACAACAAATGGTACGAAGTGATAAATCGGCTTCAGGAGTAGCTTTCACCATTGACCCTGATTCTGGATTTGAAAATACTATTATTATAAATGGAATTTGGGGACTGGGCGAAAACATTGTTCAAGGCACTGTTACTCCTGACGAATGGGTAGTTTTTAAACCTACATTGAGAAACAAAAAATGGAATCCTATTCTTAAAAAACATTGTGGTAAAAAGGAATTTACTATGATTTATAATAAAGAAGAAAAAGGAATTGCAGCTACCAATACTATTGTTAACACAACAACTTCGTTAGAAAATCAACATCGGTTTTCGTTGAGTAATACTGAAGTGATTCAGTTAGCGCACTGGTGCTACTCTATCGAGAAACACTACAAAAAAGCAATGGACATTGAGTGGGCAAAAGACGGCATAAACAACCAACTTTATATTGTACAAGCCCGACCAGAAACAATCCACACTAAATCCAATCAACCCATTATAAAAACATGTACACTTCTTGAAAAAGGGACTATTTTATCTAAAGGAATCGCCTTAGGAGATCAAATTGCATCGGGTAAGGCGCGTATTGTAAATAATGCTCAGGAAGGACATTTGGTTCAAAAGGGAGAAATCATTGTGACTGATTTGACCAATCCAGATTGGGACCCAATTATGAAAAAGGCAGCCGCTATTGTGACCAATAAAGGAGGTCGTACCAGCCATGCCGCAATTGTAGCACGAGAATTAGGAACTGTAGCTGTGGTAGGTTGTGAAGATGCAACCACTACAATAAAAAACGGTCAAGAAATCACAGTGTCTTGTGCCGAAGGAAAAGAAGGAATCGTTTATGAAGGCATGTTGCATTGGAAAACTTCAGTTCAAGACTTTAGTCAATTGGAATTACCCGAAACCGCACCTATGCTTATTTTAGCAGACCCAGAAAAAGCCTTTGAATTAAGCCGTTATCCTAATCAAGGAGTCGGTTTGATGCGAATGGAGTTTGTTATTTCCAATACCATAAAAATACATCCACTGGCTCTATGCGAACCCAAAAAAATTACCGACACAAATACAATTACCCAAATAGCTGAACTAACCAAAGGCTATACTGACCCAAAAGACTATTTTGTCTCAACACTAGCCGAAGCTGTAGCGACTGTAGCGTGTGCATTTTATCCAAAGGAGGTAATTGTACGGATGAGTGATTTTAAAAGTAATGAATATGCCAACCTCATCGGGGGAAGTTATTTTGAGCCTGACGAAGAAAATCCGATGATTGGATTCAGGGGAGCTTCAAGGTATTACAGTAATTTTTACCGAAAAGGTTTTGCTTTAGAAAGCCAAGCTATGAAAAAAGTAAGGGATGAAATGGGACTTACCAATGTAAAATTAATGATTCCGTTTTGCCGAACCGTTGAAGAAGGAGAAAATGTACTCAACGAAATGGCTAAAAATGGATTAGTCCAAGGCGTCAATGGATTAGAAGTATATGTTATGATTGAAGTTCCAAGCAATGTCCTTTTAGCCGATGAATTTGCAAAACTCTTTGATGGATTTTCTATCGGCTCTAATGATTTAACTCAACTGACTTTAGGACTAGACCGAGACTCTTCGCTCGTGAGTTATTTATTTGACGAAGAAAATCCCGCAATACAATCTTTGATCAAAGAAACGATTCGGGTAGCCAAACGATTTGATATAAAAGTAGGCTTATGTGGTCAGGCACCGAGTGATCTGCCTCATTTTGCTCAATTTTTGGTACAAGAAGGCATTGACAGCATTTCGTTTACGCCAGATGCACTACTAAAAGGCATTGAAAATATGGTAACAGCAGAAAAAAAAGTAAAAAAAATTACACACTAAAACAAATTAATTATGGAAACAGTATTCAAAAACAAGGTAGCACTTATTACAGGCGGGACTTCCGGAATTGGTAAAGCAACAGCAATTGCATTTGCGAAAAGAGGTGCAAAGGTAGTTATTGTAGACAAAAATGAAGATTCCGAAACACTTTCTACTATAAAAAAAATAGCTGATAAAATGCTGTTTATTCAATGTGACGTATCCAATTCGACTGAAGTAAAATTAATGATTGAAAAAACAATTGCTACGTTTGGACGACTGGATTATGCCTTTAATAATGCTGGAATTGAAGGCCGAGTAGCCATTACTGCCGATTGTTCTGAAGAAAACTGGGACAATACATTAAATATCAACCTAAAAGGAATTTGGCTTTGCATGAAATACGAAATCCACGAAATGCTAAAACATCATAAAGGAGTAATTATTAATTGTTCCTCAGTAGCGGGATTGGTAGGATTCAATGGCTTTCCTGCTTATGTGGCTTCAAAACACGGTGTAATTGGTTTAACCAAAACTGCCGCACTAGAATATGCCCGAGAAGGCATTAGAATAAATGCCGTTTGTCCTGGAGTTATTGATACCCCAATGATTGATAGGATTACAAAAAAAGACAAAGAAACCGAAAAACAATTTGTGAAAATGGAGCCTTTGGGACGATTTGGTTCACCCGAAGAAATTGCTAATGCTGTAATTTGGATGTGTTCAGACGAAGCTTCGTTTGTAACGGGTCATTCCATGGTGGTTGATGGAGGTTTTGTGGCTCAATAAAATTATGTAATTTTAGATTTTATAATAGTCAGTATGTTTGAATCGAAAAAAAATAATCTCTCTTTTAAGTCAATCCAACTCGTGCATAGTGGAGATGATTATTTTTCTAGACTCGAACGAATAATTAATGAGGCTGTTTCCGAAATTCATATTCAAACGTATATTTTTGACAACGACACCACAGGCAAGCGTATTCTTTTAGCTTTAAAAGAGGCATTGAAGCGTCAAGTCAAAGTGTACCTTTTATTGGATGGTTTTGGTTCTCTTTCTTTTCCAAATGAAATTAGTAACGAACTCAAACAGGCTGGAGGACATATTCGTTTTTTTTCACCTTTACTTTCTGCTAGCTCTTTTTATATCGGAAGACGATTGCATAAAAAAGTAGTCGTTGCCGATGAGAAAGTAGCTTTAATTGGCGGAATTAATATTGCCAATAGATACCACGGGAGCGCAAACGAAAAACCATGGTTGGATTTTGCTATCGAAATTAACAGCTCGATTGCAAAAGACATTCAATCCCATTGCAAAGCCAATTATTCTAAAAAGAAAAGCGCTTTACGCAAAATAATACCTCCACTCTTTGAGGCCGAAGAAAAAGTAACGATACAAATTCTTCAAAACGATTGGTTGAATCGGAAAAGTGAAATTTCAGAAGCCTACATCCAATCCATTAGCAATGCTAAGGAAAAAATAATTATTGTAGGAAGTTATTTTCTTCCGGGTCGTAAATTAACTCACGCTTTATTAGAAGCTTCAAAAAACAAGGTGAAAATTCAATTAATTCTTTCAGGAGTTTCTGATTTGCCAATGACGCGTAGAGCTAGCTGCTATTTGTATTCCAAATTATTAAAACACAACATTGAATTATATGAATGGAATCAATCTGTCTTACACGGAAAAGCAATGGTTGTTGATGGCTCTTGGACTACAATTGGTTCTTTCAATCTCAATAATCTAAGTTCTTATGCTAGCATCGAAATGAATGTTGGTATTGAGTCTGCAGCTTTTGCTACTTTTTTTGAAGAAGAATTGCAACAGGTTCTTTTACAATGCCAAAAAATAACCCCCGAATCATTTCAAACGAGAAACACCATTATCTCTAAAATTACTACTGCCCTGTCTTATTATATAACAAGAGGCATTGAAATTATTGTAACCTACCTTCCTTACAAAAGATTCAATCATTCGTAAAAGCCTTTGTTTTTCGATAAACAACCGAAAAATCCGACACAAAACACCTTATAATACTGATAATCAACAGTTAATAATTGTATATTTGAGAAGTCATTTCTTACTAAAACAATCTGTTGATTCGCATGAACACCATTCCTAAAATAATCGATCTTATCACTATTTTATTAATGGAAGTAGGTGAGCTATCCTTTTTTGGATGGCGTTTTTTTAAAGAAAGTGTCAAACGCCCTTTTGAATTTAAAGAATTTATAAAACAATGTTTTTATATGGGCAATCGTTCTTTGCTTCTTGTTGGAGTAACTGGTTTTATTATTGGTTTAGTTTTTACGTTACAATCGAGGCCCACATTACAGGAATTTGGTGCTGTATCCTGGATGCCATCGATGGTGAGTATTTCAATTATTAGAGAAATTGGCCCCATCATTACTGCTTTAATTTGCGCAGGCCGAATCGGATCTGGAATTGGTGCCGAGTTAGGCTCAATGCGGGTAACTGAACAAATTGATGCCATGGAAGTTTCAGGAACTAACCCGTTCAAATATTTAGTAGTTACCCGAATTATGGCTACTACTTTTATGTTGCCCATTCTGGTTGTTTTTGGAGATGCAATTGCCATTTACGGCTCTTATTTAGTTGAAAACATAAAAGGAAATGTTTCTTTTTTATTGTATTACAATCAAGTTTTTAATTCGCTAGAGTTTGGTGATTTGATTCCTGCCACAATCAAAACATTCTTCTTTGGTTTTGCCATCGGATTAGTAGGGTGTTTTAAAGGGTATTATTGTAAAAAAGGAACTGCTGGGGTGGGTATTGCTGCTAATTCTGCTGTTGTATTTACCTCTATGCTATTATTTGTAATTGATTTTATAGCTGTTTTTATTACTGATATTTTTTATGACTTATAAATTATGACCAAAAACAATGCTATCATCAAAATTGAAAACTTACGAAAAAGTTATGGCTCTAATTGCGTATTGAATGGATTTACTATGATTTTGAACGAAGGCGAAAATTTAGTCATAATGGGTAAATCGGGTTCGGGAAAATCCGTAATGATAAAATGCCTAATAGGACTAGAAGAAGCTGATAGTGGGACAATAACCGTAATGGGACAAGAGATTAAGCAACTCAATCAAGAAAAGTTAGATGAGCTACGAACAGAAGTTGGTTTTCTTTTTCAAGGAAGTGCTTTGTATGATTCAATGACCGTTAGAGAAAATTTAGAATTTCCCTTGAGACGCCACACTAAAAAATTTGGGCACATCAAAGACACCAGCCCTTTAGTGATGGAAGCTTTAAACAATGTGGGATTAGGACATACTGTAGATTTAATGCCTGAAGAGCTGTCAGGAGGAATGAAACGAAGAGTCGCATTAGCAAGGACATTGATTCTGCAACCAAAAATTATTCTTTATGATGAACCAACGACAGGATTAGACCCCATTACAGCAAAAGAAATCTTGTTGTTGATGAAGTCGATTCAAGAAAAATACAACACTTCGGCCATTATCATCACACACGATGTAGATTGTGCTAGAGTGATTTCAAATAGGATGATATTATTAGTCGACGGAATTAATTATGCCGAAGGAACTTTTGAAGAATTATCAGAATCAACCGATACTAAAATCCAAGCCTTTTTTAAATAAAACTAAAAATGGAAAAAACAACTGGGCAAAAAATACAACTAGGACTATTCGTCATTATTGGCTTATTACTTTTTGTATTGGCAGTATATTTCATTGGCGATAAGCAAAAAATGTTTGGAAAAACAGCTCATTTAACTGCTGTTTTTACCAATGTAAATGGATTACAATTAGGCAATAACGTTCGTTATTCTGGAGTAAATGTTGGTACTGTACGCGATATTGAAATGATAAATGATACCACTATAAAAGTAGTGATGTTGATTGATAAAACTATTTTTAGTTACATCAAAAAAAACGCGGTAGCCGCTATTGGTTCGGATGGATTAGTCGGCAATCGGATTATCAATATTTTGCCCGAAAAGGAAGATTCTCCTTCCGTTCAAGCCGGAGACGAAATCAGATCAATTAAAAAAATCAATACCGACGATATGTTAAACACTTTAGACATCACAAATAAAAATGCAGCGCTACTAACCATTGATTTACTAAAAATCACGAATCAAATTAACAAAGGCAAAGGAACGATTGGACTTTTAATTAAAGATTCTATTGTTGCCAATGAAATAAAAACAACGATATCCAACTTAAAACAAATCAGTAAAGGAACCGCCAAATTAATCCATAAAGTAAACCAAATTCTAATGGATTTGGATCAAAAAAATAATGTGATTGGCGTTTTAAGAGATACTGCAGTAGCTTATAAAATTAAGCACACCATTATCAATATTGATCAATTAAGCACTAAAACAAATACTATAGCCCAACATTTGGACGCTACTTTACTGAACATAAAAGAAGGAAAAGGGGCTATTAACTACTTATCAAATAATCCAGAAATAGTCCAAAAAATAGACTCAACAATGACTAATTTAAACCGTGCTAGTTTTAATTTGAATGAAGATTTAGAAGCACTAAAATGCAATTTCTTTTTTCGAGGCTATTTCAAAAAACAAGAAAAAGCAAAATTAAAAGCACAAAAAACAAAACCACGAGAGACATCAACTGAAATGGACAAAAAATACTGAAACAATGATAACAGTAGAAAAATTAGGAATTTTGCTCAGCCCAACCGATTTTGATTTTGAAAATAATGGGGTTTTCAATGCTGGCATTTATCAAGAGGGAGACACAATTCACATTCTGTATCGCGCTGTGGAGCATGGTAATTTTTCTACCATTGGCTACGCCAAAGCCGAAGGACCGCTAACTATCGTTAAACGAGACGAAAAACCACTAATCTCGCGTGATTTTGAATATGAAAAACACGGTGTTGAAGACCCTCGAATAGTAAAAATTGAAGACACCTATTATATCACTTATACGGCCTATGATGGAGTAAATGCCATGGGAGCATTAGCAACTTCTAAAGATTTAATTCATTTTGAGAAACACGGCATCATAACTCCACATGTGAATTATCAAGAATATGAAGACTATGTCAATTGCTGTGGGGGTAAAAAACTTAATCCAAAATACCATCAATATTACAACCTTTTTGCTCAAATAGGATTAGTTGACGATGAACATCGGCTTTTAAGAGATAAAGACATTGTATTATTTCCTAGAAAAATCAATGGAAAATTTGTGTTACTACATCGTATTTGGCCCGGAATACAAATCGTACAATTTGAAAAATGGGACGAACTTACTGAAGCATTTTGGGAAGATTACCTTAAAAACCTCATCAATTATATTGTCCTAGACCCTAAAGATGTATTTGAAGTAGATTACCTAGGCGCTGGTGGCCCCCCTATTGAAACTGAATATGGATGGCTACTCATTTACCACGGTGTACAGGAAACTATAACTGGTAAAATATACCATGCAAAAGCCGCTTTACTTCAACTAGACAAACCAGAAATAGAATTAGCAAGACTCCCCTATCCGTTATTTTCACCCAATAAAGATTGGGAAATAACTGGAGTTGTGAACAACGTTGTTTTTCCTACAGGACACGCACTATTTGGTAATGATTTGTATGTATATTATGGAGTTGCTGACCGACATGTTGCGGTAGTCCGAATCAATCTCGACGAACTACTTACCGAATTAAGAAAACAATCCTAAAACGAACTAATTATGAAATTGAACACTGGAATAAAAATGTTACTTGTGAGTTCTTATCCGTCTCGCGAGTGTGGATTAGCGACTTTTTCGAATGATATTGTAGAAGCTGTTGCCAATGTTTTTGGGGACAGCCTACCCATTGAAGTTTGTGCATTAGAAAACGAAGGACAACAGTTTGATTACAGCGATGAAGTAAAATATACCCTATCAACTTCAAATGTTGACAATTACCGATTGGTAGCCGAGAAAATAAATGCTCGAAATGACATCGGGTTGGTATGCATACAACATGAGTTTGGATTATTTGGCGGGGAATACGGCGATCATATCTTGTCATTTATTTTAGCATTAAACAAACCCATTGTTACCGTATTTCATACCGTTTTACCCTTTCCTGACGAGAAAAGAAAAAAAGTAGTGCATGCCATTGGTGATTTGTCTGACAGGATAGTGGTACTTACTAAAAACTCACAAAACATATTGATTAGTGATTATGACATAATCCCTTCTAAAACAGTGGTCATTCCACATGGAAATCATACTGTGCTTTGGGAACAAAAAGAGAACCTAAAAGACAAATTCAATTTTTCAGATAGAATTGTCATGTCTACCTTTGGTCTTATTAATCAAAATAAAGGAATAGAAACCGTTTTATATGCACTTCCTGAGATTGTTAGCTGTTATCCCGAAGTAGTGTATTTAGTCATCGGTAAAACGCATCCTGAAGTGCTTCGTCGAGAAGGAGAAAAATACCGCGATTCTCTTATCGAAATCGTCAAAAGACAAAATCTAGAAAACAATGTAATTTTTGTAAATGAATACCTAGACCTGAAAGAACTACTCGACTATTTGACTTTATCGGAAATTTATTTATTTTCATCCAAAGATCCTAACCAAGCCGTAAGCGGAACCTTTGCCTACGCCATGAGTTGTGGTTGTGCCGTAATTTCAACTCCCATTCCTCATGCCAAAGAATCGCTACACAATGGCAATGGAATACTCCTAGACACCTTTGATCAATCGAATGAGTTCCAAGAGGCCATTTTTCGGTTAATTAAAAATAATGAAGACCGAATTAATTTAGGCAAAAATGCATTTGCCGCTTCTAGTGCTACCACTTGGAAAAACATTGCTATTCAATACCGTTTGTTATTTGACCAACTAACCAATAGAGAAGAGGACTTAAAATTTAATTTCCCTCCCATCAAATTAGACCATATTGAACGAATGACTACAGATTATGGAGTTCTCCAATTTTCAAAATTCAGTCAACCCGATCCTGAGTCAGGATATACCCTAGACGATAACGCAAGAGCCTTAATTAATATGGTTTTGTATAATAAAGTATATCCTAATGAAAACTGCTTAAAATTAGCCAATACCTATCTTAATTTTGTTGAAGGAATCCAAGAAGAAGATGGATGGTTTAATAATTATAAAGATTTTGAAGGCCAATTGACTCAGCAAAACGGAGAAGTTAATCTTGAAGATGCTAATGGGAGAGCCCTTTGGAGTCTAGGAACAGTAATCTCACATCGAGAAACACTACCACTTGAAATGATTTCTAGAGCAGTCCAATGTTGGGACAAAGCCATTCAAAGAATTGACGACATTAAATCGCCTAGAGCAATTGCTTATGCCATAAAAGGACTGTATCATTATTATCAAACCTATAAAAATGAAAATAGCAAACTTCAAATTGAAAAATTAGCCGATGAATTGCTACGCCATTACGACATTCATTCCGAAGAAAACTGGTGTTGGTATGAAGATTATATGACTTATGCTAACAATGTACTCCCCGAAGCTATGATGTATAGCTATCTGGTAACAGGAGATTCAAAGTACAAAAAAATTGCCTTAATTACCTTTGACTTTTTATTATCCCACTATTTCATGAAAGGACAACTGAAAGTAATTTCTAACCGAGGTTGGTTTAAAAAGGAAAATGAACGATTTTTTTATGGAGAACAACCTATTGAGGTAGCAACCACTATTATTGCTTTGGATTTATTTTACGAAATCACACAGAATAAAAAATACAAAGACCAACTCCAATTGGCTTTTGTTTGGTTCTTAGGCAACAACCATTTAAAACAAATCATGTACAATCCAGAAAATGGAGCCTCTTATGATGGTCTAGAAGACACACACGTCAACATCAATCAAGGAGCTGAATCTACTTTATGTTTTTTCAAAGCCCGATTAATCATGGAAAAATACTCTGAATACAATTTAGTAAACAGTTTTCAGAATACAAAAGAGGAATTAAGCCGTTTTTAAGGCTTCAATTAAATAATCGATATCTTCTTTTGTATTGTAATGGCTGAAAGAAATGCGCAAACTTGGTTTAGTCAACTCTTCTGAAGAAAGAATTTCAGCCAAAACGTGCGACGGATTATTGCTGCCAGATTGACACGCGCTACCGCGAGAAACCGCAATGCCTTTGATATCTAAATGAAACAACAACATTCCTGCTTTATCATCTGAAAGCGGAAGAATAACATTAATAATATTATAAAATCCATTTTCAGAACCCACAACTTTTGAATCTGGAAATGCTTGAGTTAATTGACTAATGCAGTATTTTTTTAAATCGGAAATATAAGCTCTTTCCGAATCTAGATTAGCATAAGCCATTTCTAACGCTTTGGCCATTCCAGCTACTTGATAGACAGACTCTGTTCCGCCTCGCATTCCTTTTTCTTGTTCTCCACCTAAAAGCAGTGGCTGCAGTCCCGAATTTTTACGGATGAAAGCAAATCCAATTCCTTTTGGTCCATGAAATTTATGCGCACTAGCCGAAATAAAATCAATTGGCAATACTTTCAAATCAATTTCTGTTTTACCAACAGATTGAACGGTATCAGAATGAAAAAGGGCGTTGTATTCTTTGCAAATAGTTGCTATTCGTTCTAAATCCAAAACTACTCCTACCTCATTATTGACGTGCATTAAACTTACTAAAGTACTCACCTCTTGCGATAATAATTCAACTAGATGCGTTACATCAATACTACCGTCTGGTTTTATATTTACAAAATCAACTTGGATGTCAAATTCTTTTTGCAAAGCCAAAGCCGGGTACAATACGGCATGATGTTCTACTTTAGTAGTGATAATTCGCTTCACCCCTAAATCTCTAACTGCCGAACGTAAAATCCAATTGTTAGCCTCAGTACCCGAAGAGGTAAAAAAGATTTCAGACCCAACTACATTAAACTGCTTAGCAATTGATTTTCGTGAAAGCTCTAAAACACTCTTTGCATTTCGACCGAAGCTATGCGTTGAGGAAGGATTTCCATAATCTTCTGTCATTAATCGAGTAATTTCTTGAATCACTTCAGGACGAATTGCCGTAGTGGATGCGTTGTCTAAATATACTTTCTTCATAAGTGCAAATTTATGAAATATCTTCACAAATAGTCCAATACTACTAATTAATTATCGATTTTTTGATTATTTTTGAGCCAAATATAAGAATAATGAAAAGAGCATTATACGGCCTAATTATAGCATTAGTATTCAATAGCTGTGACGACGGAAATTTAACCCAAGAAGTGATTAGTTTTGATACGGTGACTACCCAAAGTTGCAGTTCTAACAATGTTATATATAAAATTAAAGGCCAAGAGGCTTTACTAATTCAGATTCCTGCTAGTTCATTTACTAATGAACCAACTCCTGTTGGGAGCCCAATAAGTATTGATATCAACAGTACTAATCGTGTAGTGTACCGTTTTTACAACGGAACGATAGCTAGCAGTATGTTTTGTGAAACTATTCCGCCTTCTTCTCCTACCGTTACTGACGAATGGATTGCTACTGCTGGAAAAATTCAAATTACTACAACAGCCCTTAAAACAACAAATGCTACTACAGGACGTACCTCTATTACAGGTTACAACTACAATATAGTATTTAAAAACATCACTTTTGCCAAACAAAACGGCACTCAAGTATATGAAACTTTTACTTTTGGAGATTATATCCAAAATATAACTCCTTTAGTATTTGGTTTTGACGAAACTTTAGAACAATGTCCTACATCAAAACAAATTTATAATTACAATAGTAGCGAGGCTGTAACACTTGACAATATTGACGCTAACTTAATTCAGAATCAAATCACGCCTCTAAACACGCCTAGAACGGCATTACTTGGTACTACAACTAACAAACTCGTTTACCGTTTGTTTACCAATGGAGTTATAACACCTAGTTATTTTTGCAACACAACTACCCCAACGGTTCCTGCTATAAGCCAAGAGTGGATTGCCGATGCAGGCGTTGCTAATACGAAAGGTATTATTGAAGTAACAACCACAAATGTACTTAATACCTACACTCATCACATTGTGTTAAAGAAGGTAACTTTTGTCAAAGGAAACAATAATTTTACCCTAGGAGACAGCTACGTTTTAGGTGATTTAATCACGACAAATTAACCTCTTTTTTAGCTGATTTTAAGCTACTAAAAAACACAAAAAAACGTCAGTATTTTTCAATCAAAATACTGACGTTTTTTATGCTAAATCACTGCTTAAATAACTCGTTTTTTACTTACTATTTTGTTTAATATAAACCTCTGTTGCACCCAAACCATATTTTTGATAATTGGCATCTTGAAACGAAATATTATCATAACGCCCTAACAAAAAATCCAACTCAGCTTTCAAAACGCCTTCGCCAACTCCATGTATAAAAACAATCTTTGGAATGCGATTTCGGATGGCAAAATCAAGATGCCTTTTTGCTGTTTCTGATTGTAATGTTAAGATATCATAATTAGACATTCCGCGTTTGTTTGGAACTAATTTTTCAATGTGCAAATCAAATTCTGGAACACCAACTTCTCGTTTTTCTTTGCGCTCTTTAACAAAACTTCTTGGTTTTGGTAGTTCTTTTTCTTTTTTTATATCACCTAAATTAAAAGTTTTAATAGAATTCATTAAATTACTGGAATTGTTTATTTTAATCAATTCGTTGACAAAAAACGTCATCACAAATCCATCAACAGATTCTATGGTAATCTGCTCCCCTTTGACAGACAGCACCACTCCATTCACATCTTCATCTAAAGCTGAAACCTCGTCTCCTTTATTGAACATCATCTTCGTTTTGATTTTGATTTTTACTTGGTGTTTTAGCACTCAATCGCATCATTCCATACATGAAAATTACGATAGCCCCTACTGTAATATAGACATTACTATTGATCTTTTGTTGCTCATAAAATGCAATCAAAAAAGCGACAAGCATCATCGGAATTATAATTTTTTTCATCGTTCTAAATTTGGTTTTTCAAAAGTAAACAATTTAAAACAGCTTCCATTTTTTTATTAAAAAGGTTTGCTATTTTTTCGTAAAATTGTAAAAACAAAACTACTTTGAATTTAGAAAAATACATGTTCCCATGCATTAGCAAAACCCTCTTCGGAATAGAGTGTTTAGGGTGTGGTTTTCAACGTGCTTTTTTGTTGGTTTTAGAAGGTAATTTTGAAGCCGCTTTTAAGATGTATCCAGCTATTTATTCTTGCCTTATTTTCATACTTTTTATTGGACTACATTTTGCAGATTCAAAACGAGATTACAAAAAAGCACTACTTGTTTTAGCTATTCTAAATAGCTGCATTATGATTGTAAGTTATTACTACAAACATTTTTTATAATCAATTACGCTACAAATTGAAGATACAACAACGCTACCGCAGCAACCGTCATTAGTATCAAAGCTGAAAAACCAAGAATATTAGACCGTTTACTATTTGTAAATTGCCCCATCACATTCTTATTATTACAAATATGAAGAATAATAGCAATGAGCACTGGAGCTGTCAAACCGTACAAAATTGCTGTGTAAATCAATGCCTTAACTGGAGAAATTCCAACATAATTCAACGACAAACCCAAAACTAAAGAAACCGCAATTACTGCATAAAATGCTTTGGCTTCGTGAAACTTCTTATCCAAGCCTTGTTCCCAACCAAATGTCTCGGTAATAATATACGACAGCGAACCGCTCAAAACAGGAATAGCTAACAAGCCTGTACCAATAACGCCTACCGCAAAAAGCAAATACGCTAAATTTCCCGCCAATGGCTTTAAAGCCATTGCAGCCTGCTCCACCGTGTCAATTTGATGAATCCCCCCATTAAACAAAACGGTTCCTGTAGTAAGAATTATAAAATACATTACCAATCCCGAAAAAGTCATTCCGAAATCGACATCCTGCTTCATATCGTGAATGATCTTTTTATCGACCACCAAATGATTTTTCTTGTGCTTCATCTCTTCGACCTCCATTGTAGCCTGCCAAAAGAAAAGATATGGAGAAATTGTAGTCCCCAAAATACCCACTAAAATCCCGACAAACTCTTTATTAAATTCTAAATTCGGAACAAACGTATTCTTTAAAATCAACCCCCAATCTTGATGGTATAAAAAAGGAACTATCAAATACACTAACAATACAGCACACAGGTATTTTAAAGTTGCCGCTATCTTTAAATACGGCAAATAAATAATCAAAACAAGCAATACTACAGTAAAGAACACACTAAAAAAAGTCGCATCGATAGAGGGAAACAACAAATTTCCAACTGCTCCCATTCCTGCAATATCAGCACCAATATTCATCACAATAGCAGGAAAACTAAACAACAACATCAAATACAAAACAGGGCGTGGATAATTTTTTTTCAATGCCCCTGTCAAACCCAAAGAGGTTACCAATCCTATTTTGGCACACATTTGCTGAATAGCCGCCATCAATGGAAAAGCCAAAAGTGCTGTCCACAAAGTTGATAATCCATAAGATGCCCCCGCTTGAGAATAAGTCGCTATCCCGGAAGGATCATCATCACTTGCTCCTGTTATCAAACCAGGGCCGAGAAGTTTCCAAAAACGATTGAATTTATTGATTGCTTTAATTTTTGTGTTCATTCTAAATTCAATTAATTGACAAGCTAATTTAAACATTTAAAATCATATTCAACCGCAAGACCAAAACAGTTTCAATAAATTCACAAATTCGACAACAAATGCCAAAAAATTATTCGCCGATTTTCCAAAAAACACCTACTTTTACAACTTATTTAACCGAACAATTCCATAATCGTGACAAAAAATCAGATTATCCAAAATATCAATGTATTAAAAAGTGATTTTTCAATACATTATAGCATCAAAACGAAAACAGAAAACTTTACAGAAAAGCTATTCTACACTTTGTTTGACGGAAGCGCATCGCTCGACGAGAGTATCGAAGAACTCGAAGTACTCTTTAAAGAAATTTCGGCTATTGCTTGCAAAAAAACAACCGAATTATGTGATTCGATTTGGGACAAATACTTAGCACAATTACCTTCTGTACTTGAAAAATTAAATCAGGACGCGGCTTATATTTTAAAAAATGACCCCGCATCAAATAGCATTGAAGAAGTCTATTTGGCTTACCCAGGCTTTTATGCTATAGCCATTTATCGTTTGAGTCACGAATTGTATCTTTTAGATTTATTACTGTTTTCACGTTTAATGAGTGAATACGCTCATCGCATTACTGGTACAGATATTCATGCAGGCGCTACAATTGCATCGCCTTTCTTTATTGACCACGCCACCGGAATTGTTATAGGCGAAACCACCGTTATTGAAAAAAACGTAAAAATATATCAAGGTGTTACTCTTGGAGCCTTGAGCATTACCAAAGAGATGAAAAACTCTAAAAGACATCCTACAGTGGAAGAAGACGTATGCATTTATGCCAATGCAACCATTTTAGGAGGCACAACAACCATTGGAAAAAATAGTATTATCGGTGGAAATTCATGGGTTACCAAATCCATTCCAGCCAATTCAATAGTAACCAATACTACTACAACCGAAGTCAAAGTAAAAGAGAAGAAATAATATGGAACCTAAAAAGTTAATTGAATTAATAGGCAACACTCCATTAGTAATTACACGTAATTTAGTTCAAAATCCCAACGTGAAATTATTATTAAAACTAGAAGGTAATAATCCTGGCGGCAGCGTAAAAGACCGCGCTGCTTACAATATGATTGCTTCTGCTGTAGAACGAGGCGACATCAAAAAAGGAGACAAGTTAATTGAAGCTACCAGTGGCAACACCGGAATTGCTTTGGCCATGATTGCCCAATTATTTGATATCGAAATTGAATTGGTTTTACCTGCAGATTCGACAAAAGAACGCACCCAAACAATGCTTGCTTATGGCGCCAAAGTAACCCAAACACCTGCCGGTTCAGGAATCATTGGCTCTCGTGATTATGCCGATCAAAAAATTGCCGAAGGAGGTTATGTCATGCTGAATCAGTTTGCCAATGAAGACAATTGGAAAGCTCATTACAAAACAACAGGACCCGAAATTTGGAATGACACCGAAGGCACCGTAACTCATTTTGTTTCAGCTATGGGAACAACAGGAACTATTATTGGCACTTCGACTTATCTAAAAGAACAAAATAAAAACATCCAAATCATTGGTGCTCAACCAAGTGACGGCTCTCAAATTCCTGGTATTAGAAAATGGCCTCAAGAATACCTTCCTAAAATTTTTGACGCTTCAAAAGTAGATACCATTATGGAAGTTAGCGAGCAAGAAGCCCGAGAAATGACAAAACGCCTAGCCAAAGAAGAAGGAATTTTTGCAGGAATGAGTAGCGGAGGTTCTGTTGCAACTGCTGTAAAAATCGCGAATCAATTAGAATCTGGAGTAATTGTAGCAATCATCTGTGATCGTGGCGATCGTTATTTATCTTCTGATTTATTTGATTAAAAATAGTACTCTTTTCATATCTTTACTTGTCTTAAACTAGGATTGTATGAAAAAGCACTTTACCTTCTATTTATTATTCTTTTTATTAGTAAGTATGTCTGAAAAATCTATCGCTCAAGACTGGGCTAATTTGGCTAAATATGAAAAAGAAAACACCTTACTTACACCTAAAAAGTCTGGCGAAAAAAGAATAATTTTAATGGGGGACTCTATTACTGAATTTTGGTTGAAAATTCATCCCGATTTTTTTAAAGGAAAACCCTATATCGACAGAGGGATTAGTGGGCAAACCACACCTCAAATGCTTATTCGTTTCAGACCTGATGTAATCAATTTACAAGCTGACGTGGTGGTTATTTTAGCAGGCGTGAATGACATTGCAGGAAACACAGGACCCACAACAAATGAAAAAATTCTAGGAAATATTATTTCTATGGTAGAATTGGCGAAAGCCAACAAAATAAAAGTGATTTTATGTTCTGTTTTGCCTGCGGTCAATTTCTATTGGAGACCCAACGACAAAGCAGCTGAAACCATTATACAACTGAATCAATTGATACAATCGTACGCCAAGGAACATCACATCCCTTATGTTGATTATCATGCTGCTATGGCTGATGCTCAAAATGGTTTACCCAAAGAATATGCTGATGACGGAGTACATCCCAACTTAAAAGGGTATCAAGTAATGGAACCTCTCTTAGAAAAAGCGATTCAAAAGACACTCAAAAAGTAATTCTTTCAAAAGGCAAGGTCAAACTTGCCTTTTGTCGTATATAAAAGTCTTATGTAACAAAAGTTACTGTAAACCGATTTAAGCTGTTGTAAATTTGCAGTATCAAATTCATATATCATGAAAACAGAAGAAATTAAAATAGCGAATCTTAAATGCGGAGGCTGTGCCACCACTATAAAAAAAGAGCTTTTAGAATTAGACGGTGTTAACGACGTAAAAGTAGATAACAACAATGATTCTGTAACTGTAACATACAAAGACGGAATTAGAGAGGCAATAACACAACGATTACACGACCTTGGATACCCTGAGGCTACCGAAAAAAATGGTTTGCTTCTAAAACTTAAAAGTTATTCTAGTTGTATGATTGGTAAAATCAATAATTTATAATTCACAAACATGACTTTAGAAAACATTATTAAAGAAAACAAATGCACCATTGTAGACGTGCGTTCTTATGAAGAGTTTATGGGCGGTCATGTAGCCGATTCCATTAACATTCCACTACAAACCATCCCAGAAAGAATAGAAGAGTTAAAAGGCTTAACCATGCCTTTAATACTTTGTTGTGCATCGGGAAATAGAAGCGGACAAGCGCAACATTTTCTTTCACAACGCGGAGTCGATTGCTACAATGGCGGTTCTTGGTTAGATGTAAATTACTATCAATCAAAATAAATTTCATGCTTACAACATTAAAAAAAATCTTCGGTATTGGCCCAAGTGTTAATTACTCCGAATTAGTTCAGCAAGGCGCTATTATACTCGACGTACGTTCAAAAGCGGAGTTCACTGGCGGACACATTAAAGGTTCCATCAACATTCCGGTGAATGTTTTGAACAATCATTTAGGCCAACTTAAAGACAAAAATAAACCAATAATTACCTGCTGTGCGTCCGGTATGCGAAGTGCATCTGCCAAAAGTATTTTACAATCCAACGGATATCAAAATGTATATAATGGAGGTGGTTGGTCAAGCCTACAAAACAAATTATAATTCATAAAAAACTCATCATTAATAGCCTTCCCCATCGGAAGGCTTTTTTTTGTTTTTTTACCGAATTTAATTTTTTGTTGATAATTTTCCTTATTTCTTAATAAATCAAAGGGAAATATTCAAAAAACGTTTGTGGCTACCCTAAATAAAAATTACATTTGCAATTGTTTAACTTTCAAACGTCAAATAATGTCTAACACACAACAATTAAACGATTTAACTATCCAAGTCAGAAGAGATATTCTTCGAATGGTACACGCTGTCAACTCAGGTCATCCTGGAGGTTCTTTAGGCTGTACTGAATTTTTAGTAGCACTTTACCAAAATATCATGGAACGCAAAGAAGGTTTTGATATGGACGGGATTGGAGAAGATCTTTTCTTCCTTTCAAACGGACACATCTCGCCTGTTTTTTATAGCGTATTAGCAAGAAGCGGTTATTTTCCAGTAGCAGAATTGGCCACTTTCCGTTTAATTAATACTAGACTTCAAGGACACCCAACCACTCATGATGGATTACCAGGAGTTCGAATGGCATCTGGTTCTCTTGGACAAGGTTTATCTGTTGCGATAGGAGCTGCAGAAGCGAAAAAATTAAACAAAGACAACCATCTTGTTTATACTTTACACGGTGACGGAGAATTGCAAGAAGGCCAAAACTGGGAAGCAATTATGTATGCTTCTGCTAAAAAAGTAGACAACCTTATTGCTACTGTTGACCTTAACGGAAAACAAATTGACGGCACTACTGACGAAGTGTTGTGTATGGGTAGCTTGAAAGCTAAGTTTGAAGCATTTGATTGGGATGTTCTAGAAATCAAAGAAGGAAATAACATCGATGCTATCTTAGCAGGAATGAGCGAAGCAAAATCAAGAACAGGAAAAGGGAAACCAGTTTGTGTGTTATTGCATACCGAAATGGGTAATGGAGTAGATTTCATGATGTACAGTCACGCTTGGCACGGTAAAGCTCCAAATGATGCACAATTGGAACAAGCTTTAGCTCAAAATATTTCAACGCTAGCAGACTACTAATAACACGATACAACAGATGAAAAAATATACAAATACAGGAAGTAAAGATACTCGTTCAGGTTTTGGAGCGGGAATGACTGAATTAGGTCAAAAAAACGAAAATGTAGTAGCACTTTGTGCAGACTTAATTGGTTCATTAAAATTTGACGAATTCAAAAAGAACCACCCAGAGCGTTTTTTCCAAATTGGAATTGCCGAAGCGAATATGATTGGTATTGCTGCAGGATTAACCATTGGAGGTAAAATTCCGTTCACAGGAACTTTTGCTAACTTTTCTACAGGCCGTGTATACGATCAAATTCGTCAATCAGTAGCCTACTCAGATAAAAATGTTAAAATCTGTGCTTCGCACGCGGGATTAACTCTTGGAGAAGATGGCGCTACACACCAAATCCTAGAAGACATCGGATTAATGAAAATGTTGCCAGGAATGACTGTTATCAATACTTGTGATTACAATCAAACTAAAGCAGCTACAATTGCATTAGCTGATCATCATGGACCAGCTTACTTGCGTTTTGGACGACCAGTAGTACCTAACTTTACTCCAGCTGACGAACCATTCGTTATTGGTAAAGCCATTCTTTTAAACGAAGGTACTGATGTTACTATTGTAGCGACTGGACACTTAGTTTGGGAAGCTTTGATTGCTGCTGAAACTTTAGAAGCGAAAGGTATTTCTGCTGAAGTAATCAATATTCATACTATCAAGCCATTGGACGAAGAAGCAATTTTGAAATCATTGGCTAAAACAAAATGTATTGTTACAGCTGAAGAACACAATATCTTAGGAGGTTTAGGAGAAAGTGTTTCTAGAGTGTTAGCATTACACCACCCTGCTCCGCAAGAATTTGTTGCAGTAAACGATAGTTTTGGAGAATCCGGTACGCCTGAGCAATTAATGGAAAAATACAAACTAAACCATCAAGCTATTGCTGAAGCAGCTGAAAGAGTAATCAAAAGAAAATAATATTCTTTATTTACCATAAAAAAATCCCGATTTTATGGAAATCGGGATTTTTTATTTACCGTCTTTTAATTAGTGACAGTTTTTATCTAAATGCTTTTTAATTCTTGTAGAATTGGTTGTATTACCACTACAATCAGGAATATTAGCAAAAGGTATTAGTACTCCGTTAGCATCTTTTATCTCTAATTTAGTGGTATAATTATCTCCATCGTCATCTACATCATAAAAATTAGGAATACCATCTCCATCACTATCATCTGGATTAGAAGTGGGTGTTACAGGGTAATTTATAGTATTTCTAAAATCATACATATACCCATCTCCATTCAAATCTTCTAAATACGATGGAATTCCATCATCATCTGTGTCAGTACGCTGAATTTCATATAGTTTAAAACTAAATACCAAAGGACAATATGCCGGTATAGAACCTGATCCTGAAGCATAATAACCTAAACCTGAAGGGACAAACATTACACCTGCTCCAAAGTTATTATATGTAACTGTACCATCTGCATTAGCAGTATAAGTTCCTTTTCTAAACAAAGGAAAAATCTCTGACCAACCTGTAATGGTTGAAGTAAGACTAAAAAAACTTTGTGGATACTTTGATTCTTCAAATTTAGTCACCCCCAAATAGGCCGCAGCGGTAGAAGTAGCAACAACTTGATTTAAATAGTCTCCTCGGTAAGAAGCCAAAACTGCATCTACATTAGTTGGTTTTTCGCCTATTCCTTCTCTTAAAACTAAATAATATATCTTATATGTAATTCCATGAAAATTAACATCTCTACTTAATAATTTTGGAAAAGTGTTACTATTCAAATAAGACCAAACAGAAGCTTGCGTACCTCCAGATGGAATTTTAGTAAATACAATGTCTTGGTCGTCTGTAAATCCAGGATGATTAGTAATCGTAATATAATATGTTTTAAGATATTCTTCGATAGTTGCTAAATCGGCCGTATATTGGACAGAATAATCTCTAAGTGGCTCAACTGTAGCCGTATTATTTTTAGAACATGAAAAAAATGAAAGGACTGTAACTAGTACAATAAAATAATATTTAAATTTGTTCATTATGGCGAATTTTAAGTGCGCAAGATACAATATTGATTTATTTTTGTAAACTATTTAACTTCGATTTTAGAAAATTTATGCGAATAGACAAATATTTATGGTGTATAAGGTATTACAAGACAAGAAACATGGTTACCGAGGCTTGTAAAAAGAACCATGTAACCGTAAATGGACAAATAGCCAAACCTTCTCGAGAGGTTTTTCCAACGGATAAAATTACGTTTAGAAAAGACCAAATCACACAAATTATTACCGTGTTAGACATTCCTGAAAGCAGGGTTGGTGCCAAATTAGTCGATCTATATCGAAGAAACGACACACCTGCTGAAGCTTATGCCCATTTAGAATTATTAAAACTATCCAAAGACCATTACAGAAAAACAGGAACAGGACGACCTACAAAAAAAGACCGAAGAGATATTGACGAGTACGGCAATAAAATTACCGACGATTTTGAAGAAGACTTTTTGTAAAAATTAAAACCTAGGATTAAAACAAAAAAAAAGATTGTACCTTTCACAAAAAATAAAATTATGAGCCAAAATATCATCTTAACCCATCAAGAAATTGAGCATAAAATCAAACGTATTGCTTATCAAATCTATGAAACTTTTGTGGATGAAGAAGAAATTGTAATTGCAGGAATTGCACACAACGGATTTATTTTTGCTCAAAAAATAGCTGCAGCTTTAGAAGATATTGCTACACTAAAAATTGCTTTATGCGAAGTGAATATCAACAAACAACATCCTGAATCGACTATTCAAACCTCATTATCCAAAGAAGACTATACTAATAAGGGCTTAATTTTAGTAGATGATGTACTTAACTCTGGAACTACTTTGATTTATGCTGTTAGACATTTTCTAGATGTTCCTTTAACTAAATTTAAAACGGCCGTTTTAGTCGATCGCAATCACAAGAAATACCCCGTTAAAGCTGATTTCAAAGGTATTTCACTCTCGACTTCTCTACTAGAACATGTGAGTGTTGTTTTTGATGAAAACGGACAAAACTCAGCGTATTTAAGCTAATATTGATACAATATCCGCAACTGTTTCATCAATAGATTTATCATCTACATTGACTTTATATTCTGCTTGATTGTAGTAATAACTGCGATCAAATAAATGCTTAGCGATAAACTCTTGTAATTCTTCGTCTGATTTATTAGCCACAATAGGACGCTTGCTTTTATTGTGCGCCAATCTGTTAAAAAGCGTTGTTACCGAAGCCTTCAAATAAATAGATGTAATTCCGTCTCCTTGTAACAATTCATGATTATTAGCATAACACGGAGTACCTCCTCCTAAACCGATAATTTGCTTATCAGGAGAGGCCAACAATTCAACAAAAACATCGTGTTCTAATTTTCTAAAATAGACTTCTCCAAACGATTCAAAAATTTGACTGATTGTCCTATTAGCTTTTGTTTCGATAACTTTATCTAAATCCACGAAAGGAATTTGGAGTAAACTAGAAAGTTTTTCGGCTATGGTCGATTTGCCACAGCCCATATATCCTAATAATATAATTTTTTTCATTGAAATAAAACCTTACAGATTACGGCGTTAAGGACTTTTGATTAAAA
>JACCDH011547821.1_pt1 | contig 23647 bp, 25 predicted proteins | sample 7442481 | NCBI WGS metagenome assembly JACCDH01 (sample SAMN15323433, study PRJNA562643) | freshwater metagenome | isolation source: river surface water | place: USA:Blue River Watershed | collected 2017-08-15
GCATAGACATCCGCTACTACAACATCATCTACGACGCGATCGACGAGATCAAGGCAGCGATGGGTGGCATGCTGGCGCCGGAGAAGCGCGAGCACGCACTGGGTCTGGTCGAGATCCGTCAGGTCTTCATGGTCAGCAAGGTCGGCGCGATCGCCGGCTGCTACGTGCTCGAAGGCATGGTCAAGCGCGGCGCGCATGTCCGTCTGCTGCGCGACAATGTCGTGCTGTGGACCGGCGAGCTCGATTCGCTGAAGCGCTTCAAGGATGACGTCAAGGAAGTGAAGTCCGGCTTCGAGTGCGGCCTGTCACTGAAGAACTACAACGACATCAAGGAAGGCGACCAGCTCGAAGTCTTCGAGGTGCAGGAAGTCGCTCGTACTCTTTGAGGCAGCAAAAATGAAGTTGCTGAACCCCGGCCTGCGCCGGGGTGACCCTCTTGGGGCAACAGGTAATTGACTCCGTTATTCCGGCGCAGGCTGGAATCCAGTGCCGTTGAACCGAACCCACCCATGGCCAAGCACAGCAAATCCATTCCCGGCCGCAGTCAGCGCGTCGCCGACCAGATCCAGAAAGATCTGGCCGAGCTGATCGCGATGGAAGTCAAGGATCCGCGCGTCGGCATGGTCACGCTGACCGAAGTGCAGCTCACTCCGGACTACGCGCACGCGAAAGTCTTTTTCACCACGCTGATCGACGATCCGGCGTCGGTGCAGAATACCCTGCGAGGGTTGCAAAAGGCAGCGGGTTTTTTGCGCAATCAATTGGGCAAGCGCCTGCACATTCATACACTGCCTGAAATTCACTTCGTACACGATACCTCTACGACCCGCGGTGCCGCGCTGTCGAAGCTGATTGACGAGGCGAATGCTTCCCGCGCCAAAGACGCGGACGGGCAGTAGTCCAATTTCCCACTGCAACTGCAGATGAATACGCCGGTAAAGCGTAAACGCGTTCCTGTGCATGGCGTGCTTTTACTGGACAAGCCTGCTGGTATGTCCAGCACACAGGCATTGGCGAAAGCGAAGTGGCTCCTGAATGCAGAGAAGGGCGGGCATACGGGCACGCTGGATCCGTTTGCCACCGGGCTGCTGCCCTTGTGCTTTGGTGAGGCGACCAAATTTTCCAGTGATTTGCTCGATGCCGATAAAACCTACGAAGCGACCATTCGGCTTGGTATAACGACCACCACCGGCGACCCCGAAGGTGAGGTTATCGATATCCGACCGGTGAACGTCGATATCTCTCGTGTGGAATCGGTATTGGCAGGATTTCGCGGCGCTATTCACCAGATACCCCCGATGTACTCGGCGCTCAAGCGTGATGGCAAACCATTGTACGTGTATGCGCGCGCAGGTCAGACGCTCGAACGTGAGGCGCGGTCGGTAGTCATTCATGATCTGCAGCTTATCTCGTTCAAGTCTCCCGACCTGCAGATTCGCGTCAGGTGCAGTAAAGGCACATATATTCGCGTGCTTGGTGAAGATATAGGTCAGGTACTTGAGGTGGGAGCGCACTTGGTGTCGTTGCGACGTATCGCCGCAGGCAAGCTGTCGATAGACAGCGCCACAAGCATCAATGCTCTGGAAGCTTTGTCTGAGGCCGACAGAAAAAAACTGCTTCTCCCGATCGACACATTGCTTTCTGAATTGACGCCGGTAGTATTGTCGCCATCGCTTGCCGGCCGATTTGTGCAGGGCCAGAGAATCGCACTGGGAAAATCCGGCATCAGTGTTTCGGACGGATCAATTGACCGGGTCAAGGTCATCAATGTTGATCAGGCGCTGTTGGGAGTCGCGCGTTTATCCTCTGAGGGGATTCTTCAGCCAGAGCGTCTGGTGTCTGTTCCTGCTGCTTCACTGAATAAACCAGAAAGTAAATCAGAGTAGTATGCAGTCTGGTTTTGTTGATCAATGCGTTGCGACTTGTTTAAGCCCTGTGATCGATTGCTGTAATGTTTTTAGTGAAGAAAAATTTTCCAGACTGTTTGTCTTCGGATCAGCAAGAAATCCAGTAAATTTTGGAAATTGTTCTGCTGTTTTTTTGCCCTCAAACTCCGCGAGTTTAATAGTTTTTCCGCTGAAAAGTTTCATCAAATATTGTCCAATGTCGTATCCGGTAAAATTTGCCGGAATCTCGGCTTGTCGATCATTGTTTGTTATCTCTTCGTGTAATTTTTCCATCTCGGTTTTCAGGCTGTCAGATAGCGCTTGCGAGTAGGTGCGAAGCATCATGGAAGCGGTGACCAGTTTTTTCATTTCTTCCGAAATTTGCTTTACCGCGGTGGCGTCATGATTGCCGGACATTTCGGTGGCGACTTGATCGATAAGCTTAGTCATGTCAATCGCCAGATCGGTGAAAGAATCAGGCAGCTTGATCTTGCAGACAGATTGCAGTGTGGTCTTGTAAATTTCCAGCATGGCATTATCGTAATCGCCCGCTGATAAATTTTTCCCTTGAAGTTGTTTACGTCCCTGATCGACAGCCTTCTTGGCCATCGATTGACATTCAGTTTTAATTTGATCCGTGGTGAGTAAATTCCCCAAACCAATCTGGCTTGCAGAATTTCCTCTCATGAATGTCCCTGTACTGTTTTTGTCAGACCAGTTGGCTTGGTAAAGTTCGAGCTTGATCAGTGAAAGCAGGCCTTGTGGACCTGAGATATTTCCAGCTTTGCTCAAAAGCGATGCCCGGATTTGTTTTGCGAGCTTGATGCTGTTACCCAGGGAGATGGAATTGGGCAGGGCTTTCTTGATGTCATTGGTAATTTCCACGCCATTCGCTTTGAGCAGGGTCTTGATCTCTGCTCGCATTTTTGCTCTTTCCGGAAACATGCTGACAAAATGAAGCAGCTTTGCGAGCCGACCGTCCTGACTGCTTTTGACCCGGTACATAACGGAAGTACCTTTGTCAGGATCCAATCCTGTATAGACTTGCGGCGAGTGCCCGGTTCGTCCAGTTTCCAGGAACTTAAGCAAAGTCCCGAGCTTTTGACTCTGGTTGGTGTCCACGCGTGATCCTTTAGGTTTCTTATACGAAAATATTTTTTGGGGTTTTGGTTTCGAACTGAACGATCGCTACGAGATCAGCCTTCGAAATTTGAGTTGTGCAAAAAAATCAATAAGTTTGTAACTATTCTGCAACTCTTGTTCCTCGATAGATGTTTACCGCCCAGTCATCGGAAATTTGCGCAACCCATTGAAAATCCAAGGGATTTCTCGGAATTGACACAATTAGGTGATAAAATCCCGGGTTTACCTGAACTGGCCAGTTAACCCATGTCAAACACCGATCGCGCTTTGCGCAACATCGCCATCATTGCCCACGTTGACCACGGCAAAACCACGCTGGTCGACCAGCTGCTCAGGCAGTCCGGCACCTTCCGCGAGAATCAGCAGGTCGATACCCGCGTGATGGACTCCAACGACCTTGAAAAAGAGCGCGGCATCACCATCCTCGCGAAGAACTGCGCGGTCGAGTACGAGGGCACCCACATCAACATCGTCGACACCCCCGGTCACGCTGACTTTGGCGGCGAGGTCGAGCGCGTGCTGTCGATGGTCGACTCCGTGCTGCTGCTGGTCGATGCAGTCGAAGGCCCGATGCCGCAGACCCGCTTCGTGACCCGCAAAGCGCTTGGTCTGGGTCTGAAGCCTATTGTGGTGGTGAACAAGATCGACCGTCCGGGCGCCCGTCCTGACTGGGTGATCAATGCGACCTTCGAACTGTTCGACAAACTCGGTGCGACCGAAGAGCAGCTCGACTTTCCGGTCGTGTATGCATCCGCCCTGAACGGCTATGCGAGCCTCGACCCTGACGTGCGCGAAGGCGACATGAAGCCGCTGTTCGATGCGGTGCTCAAGCATGTGCCGGTGCGTGATGACGACGCCGAGGGGCCGCTTCAGCTGCAGATTTCGTCCCTCGACTACTCCTCCTATGTCGGCAAGATCGGCATCGGCCGTATCAAGCGCGGCCGTGCCAAGCCGCTGCAGGATGTGATCATCCTGAACGGCCCCGATTCCACGCCGATCAAAGGCCGCATCAATCAGGTGCTGAAGTTCCGTGGTCTGGAGCGCGAAGTCGTGCCCGAAGCGATGGCCGGCGATATCGTTCTTATCAATGGCATCGAAGACATCGGCATTGGCTCAACGGTGTGTGCGGTCGATGCACCCGATGCGCTACCCATGCTGACGGTCGATGAGCCGACGCTGACGATGAATTTCATGGTGAATACCTCGCCGCTGGCCGGCCGCGAGGGCAAGTTCGTCACCAGCCGCCAGCTTCGCGAGCGTCTGGAGCGCGAACTCAAATCAAATGTTGCGCTGCGCGTGGCGCCCACCGATGACGACACTGTATTCGAAGTCTCCGGCCGCGGCGAGCTGCATCTGACCATCCTGCTGGAGAACATGCGCCGCGAAGGCTACGAGCTCGCCGTGTCGCGTCCGCGTGTGGTGTTCAAGATGATTGACGATGTGCGCCATGAACCCTTCGAGAATCTGACGGTTGACGTCGAAGAAGCGCATCAGGGCGGCGTGATGGAAGAACTGGGCCGCCGTCGCGGTGAGCTGCAGGATATGCAGCCCGATGGCAAAGGACGCGTGCGTCTTGAATATCGCATCCCGGCGCGTGGCCTGATCGGATTTCAGGGCGAGTTCATGACGCTCACACGTGGCACCGGTCTGATGAGCCATGTGTTCGATGCCTATGGCCCGATGGATGTCAGCAAGGGTGAGCTCGCGGGCCGTCGCAATGGCGTGCTGATCTCGCAGGAAGATGGCGCCGCAGTGGCCTATGCGCTATGGAAGCTGCAGGAGCGCGGGCGCATGTTCGTCGTCCACAACGACCCGGTCTACGAGGGCATGATCATTGGCATTCACTCGCGCGACAACGATCTCGTCGTCAACCCGATCAAGGGCAAGCAGTTGACCAACGTGCGCGCTTCCGGCACGGACGAAGCGGTGCGACTGATTCCGCCGATCGAGCTGACCCTCGAATATGCGGTGGAGTTCATTGAAGATGATGAACTGGTCGAGATCACGCCCAAGAGCATCCGTCTGCGCAAGCGTTTCCTGAAAGAGCATGAGCGCAAGCGTGCATCGCGCGAGGCGGCCTGACGGACACCTGCAGCACCAACAAAAAAGCGCCTGCTGCGGGCGCTTTTTTGTTGGTGGGTGCCTCATCGTGCCATGTTGCCCAGAATATTGCCAATCGCTTCAAACAGCCGGTTCACCTGTTCTTCACTGATGATCAGCGGCGGTGACAGCGCAATGATGTCGCCTGTCGTGCGGATCAGTACATTCTCTTCCCAGAAGCAGCGCTCGAAGACTTCATACGCGCGCGCTGTCGGCTTGCCCGGAATGGGTTCGAGCTCTATGCCGCAGACCAGCCCCAGATTGCGCACGTCCTTCACATGCGGCAGGCCGCGCAGCGAGTGCGCCGCAGCTTCAAAGGCAGGTGCCATCGACGAAGCGCGCGCGAACAGCTTTTCGTTCTGGTAGACCTCCAGCGTGGCCAGTGCTGCCGCACAGGCCAGCGGATGACCGCTGTAGGTATAGCCATGGTAGAACTCGATCGCATTCTCCGGTGCGGCACTCATGAATGCATCATGAATGGATTGCTTCGCGATCACTGCGCCCATGGGCACCATCGCATTCGTCAGGCCTTTCGCGCAGCAGATCATGTCGGGCATGACGCCAAAATAATCCGCAGCAAACGCAGCCCCCAACCGGCCGAAACCAGTGATCACTTCATCAAAGATCAGCAGGATGCCGTACTTGTCGCAGATCGCGCGCAGTTTTTCCAGATAGCCTTTCGGCGGGATGATCACGCCGGTCGAGCCCTGCACCGGTTCGACGATCAGCGCCGCAACGGTGGCCGGATCATGCAGCGCCAGCAGCCGCTGCTCGAATTCATCGGCGATCTCCATGCCGTGTTCAGGCACACCACGCGAAAAAGCGTTTCGCGCGATATCCAGCGGATGACGCAGATGATCAACGCCGGACAGCGCCGGACCGAAGTGCTTGCGGTTGCCCGCGATGCCGCCAACGGCGATGCCGCCAAATCCCACGCCGTGATAACCGCGCTCTCGCCCGATCAGCCGTGTGCGCAGCGTATCGCCGCGCATGCGGTGATAGGCCAGCGCCATCTTCAATGCAGTATCTACCGCCTCCGACCCGCTGTTGCAGAAAAAGATGCGATTCAGTCCCTCCGGGGCCATGTCCGCCAGCGCGCGTGCGGCGTCGAATGCCCCCGCATGTCCCATCTGAAATGGCGGTGCAAAATCCATGGTCTGCGCCTGACGGATCACGGCCTCGGTGATCTTCGGATGACCATGACCGGCATTCACGCACCACAGTCCCGCCGTGCCATCCAGCACCTGACGGCCATCCTCGGTGGTGTAGTACATGCCCGCTGCGGAGGCCATCATCCGTGGCCGTGCCTTGAACTGCCGGTTGGCGGTGAAGGGCATCCAGTAATGCGAAGTGTCGGTTGTCATGAGCGCAAAATAGTCCGGAATGGTCGAGGGTCTTGTCGTGGCCATGCGGCCCTCCGACACCGTCACTTTACTGCATAGACGATGGGCAGTTCCGGGTGCCGGTAAAATGCCGGTTGTTTACGCCCATCGCGATTGCCACCTTTGAAAGCCGCTCTGCCTCCCCGCCGACTGTCCGTCGCCCCGATGATGGACTGGACTGACCGCCACTGCCGGATGTTTCACCGGCAGATCACACGCCACACCTGGCTGTACACCGAAATGGTGACCACCGGCGCGATCATTCACGGTGACAAGGCGCGGCATCTGGATTTCAGCGACGAAGAGCATCCGGTCGCGCTGCAGCTGGGTGGCAGCGAACCACAAGACCTTGCGGTCAGCGCGCGCTATGGCGAGCAGTGGGGCTACGATGAAATCAACCTCAATTGTGGCTGTCCGTCCGAGCGGGTGCAGCGCGGCGCATTCGGCGCTTGCCTGATGGCAGAGCCTTCGCTGGTCGCCGATTGTGTCAAGGCGATGCGCGACGCCGTCAGCATTGACGTCACGGTCAAGCACCGGATCGGCATCGATGAGATCGATTCCTATGAATTCGTGCGAGATTTCGTCGGTACTGTCGCTGATGCCGGCTGCCGCACGTTCATCGTCCATGCGCGCAATGCGATTCTCAAAGGACTGACCCCGAAAGAAAATCGCGAGATACCGCCCTTGCGCTATGAGCGCGCATATCAGCTGAAAAAAGATTTTCCCCGGCTGGAGATCATCATCAATGGCGGTATCAAGACAATCGATGAGATCGATGCGCATCTGCTGCGCGTGGATGGCGTGATGATCGGCCGCGAGGCCTATCATAATCCTTACCTGATGGCAGCCTTTGATGCGCGTTATTACGATGATGGTGCAACGGCGCGTACGCGTGCGGAAGTCATCGATGCGATGCTTCCCTATGTGCGTGAGCAGCTTGCGAAAGACGGTCCTCGCCTCAACAGCATCACCCGGCACATGCTCGGTCTGATGGCCGGCTTGCCTGGGGCGCGCAGCTTCAGGCAACGGCTGTCCGATGCAAAACAGCTCGCCAGCGGTGATCCTGACATCCTGCGGCAAGCTGCGCAGCGCATCTTGCCGGCGGCGGCCTGATTTTTTCACACTGACGATAGCCGGCGATCCGCTGGCACGTATCCTGCTGTTTCAGTGGTCTTTTTTCAGCAAAGACCATCATCATGAGCCAGCAACAGGATGATCAGGACCAGCAAACGCTGTTTCCCCCGCAAGCGCAGCCCCGGCAGCCGGGCGTTGAATCCGAGATGCGCCCTCGCCCTCAGACCGAAGGGAAAAATTACCGGGCCGCTGGCAAATTACAAGGCAAAGTTGCGCTGATTACCGGCGGCGACAGTGGCATCGGCAGTGCTGCCGCGATTGCCTTTGCGAAGGAAGGTGCGGATGTGGCAATCACGTATCTGAATGAACAGCAAGACGCCAGTCACACCCGCAATATGATTGAGCAGCAGGGCAGGCAATGTCTGATGCTGGCGGGAGATATTGGCGAAGAGTCGTTTTGCGAGGCTCTGATCGCCGAGGTCCTTGCCCGCTTCGGTCAGCTGGATATTCTGGTCAATAACGCTGCAGAACAGCACCCGGCAGACCGTCTGGAAGATATCAGCACTGATCAGCTTGAGCGGACTTTTCGGACGAATATTTTTGCCATGTTTTTCCTCAGCCGCGCAGCGATGCCGCACCTCAAGCCGGGCGCACGCATTATCAACACGACGTCGGTGACCGCGTATCGCGGCAGCAGTCACTTGCTGGATTATTCCTCGACCAAAGGGGCGATCGTCAGTTTCACGCGCTCGCTGTCGCAGCAGCTGGCGCCGCGCGGCATTCATGTGAACGCGGTCGCTCCCGGGCCGGTATGGACGCCGCTGATTCCGTCCAGCAGCCCGCCGGAAAAATCGTCGCAATTCGGCACGCAGGTACCGCTGGGCAGGCCTGCACAGCCGGAGGAAATCGCGCCCTGTTATGTATTCCTTGCCAGCGATGATGCTTGCTACATGACAGGGCAAGTTCTACATCCGAACGGAGGTGAGGTGATCAATGGATGAAGCCGATAAGCTATCTCAGTAGTCGCGCAAACGATTGTAGAGCGTCTTCAGACTGATCCCTAGCGTCTCTGCAGTCTGCCGCTTGTTTCCCCGAAAGTGTTTCAGGGTGGCCAGAATGATCTCTTGTTGCGCATCCGCGAGCGGAATGCCGATGGGGAATGTGAGTGTTCCATTCACCAGCATCGTTTTTCCTTTGCCGGTGGTGGCGGGCTCTTCCAGAGTTACGGCATCAGCCGAGAGCAGGTAGGCCCGGTGAACGAGATTTTTCAGCTCGCGCACATTGCCCGGCCAGCGACAGGCGCGTATCCGCTCCAGTGAGCGCCGGGTGAATTGCTTATGTGAGCCCGCTTCGCGATTGAGCTCATCCAGAAAGTGTTGTGCGAGCAGTTCCGCATCATTACCGCGTTCGCGCAACGGCGGCACGTGAATCGGAAACACCGCGAGTCGATACATCAGATCTTGTCGCAAGTGTCCTTCGCTGACAGCTTCATCCAGCGAGCGATTGGTGGCGGCGATCAGCCGAACATCAACGTCGATTTCCCGGTTGCCGCCGACGCGGTGAAATCGTCCGCATTCAAGAACGCGCAAGAGCTTCACCTGCATCTCGGCAGGCATCTCGGTAATCTCGTCGAGGAACAAAGTGCCTCCGGACGCATGCTCGAAGTAGCCGGCATGCTGCCTTGCCGCCCCGGTGAAACTGCCTTTTTCATGGCCGAACAGTACGGCCTCGATCAGGGTGCCCGGAATAGCGCCACAGTTGATGGCGACGAATTGTGCAGAATGACGCGCGCTGTCCTGATGAATGGCCATCGCGACCAGCTCTTTTCCGGTGCCGCTTTCGCCCTCCAGCAGCACCGTGGCCTCAGTGCCTGCCACACGCCGGATCTGCGTGAATAGCATCTCCATTGCACCGGAATTTCCATACAACGTACGGTGATGACGGAGTCGGTTCTCTGAGCGCATTGCGGCAAAGCCATGAGCGACGTGTATGAGAGACGTGTCTGTCGTCGCAAAGATCGCAAACAGAGAATTTCGCTCATCCGTTGCGCAAGACACTGCCCGATCTCAAAGAGCGTGCGCATGTCTGCATCACCATCGCGCACAGTGACGAGGCACACACTGCCATACGGGCATCCCGCCTTTTGTACATCGGCATTTGGCGCGGCGCAGACCCTGGTGCCATACGTTGAAACTTATGCAGTGTGCCTCAGTCAAGCGAATAGTCGACGCAACCGCTTTTGAAAGGAATAGTAATGAGATCCAATCTGGGCACATCAAAGACGCTGTTAATTCTGGGACTGCTGACGATCAGTCTGGCAGCCTGCAACCGGGGTGGCGGTGGCGGCAGCGGTACCGAGCAGGGCGGAACGGGCACGTCCGGTGGCACAAGTTCTTCTTCGGGCGCGGCCAAACCGCCGACGCCGGATACCGGGACTGCGCCGGGGGGAGGAACGTCCACGCCGGGCGGAACAAGCGGCGGAGCAACCGGTGGAGCAAGCGGCGGAACGTCTGGCACGCCGCCGGGCGCTGCACCGGGCTCGGGCACCTCGGGCGGTGCGTCCGGCAGCGGCACATCCAGTGACAGTTCCGGCAGTCCAGATTCAGGATCGTCCACGAGTGGTACATCCGGGGGAGCGTCCGAGGGTTCGTCGATGGGCGGCACATCCGGCGGGAGTACCGGCGGGAGTACCGGCAACGGCATGGGCGGCAGCGCCCCGGGCGGAGGCTCGACGGGCGGCTCAAGCGGTGGCTCTAGCGGTGGCGCAAGCGGCAGTTCGCGATAAGGAGGCCAGGATGACGGATGCCTGCGGCATCGTCGGGAATGTGTTCAGACATGCTGCAAGCACTGATTGTCGCTGAGGACTGTGTTACGGCCGGTGTGCTCAGCGAGCTGGCCCGCTCCGAGTCCTACCAGAGCCTGGTCATTGACAGGATGAGCGCCGTCGAGATTCAGAGCACGCACAGCGCGCCCGATCTGATTTTCCTGAGCTGCTCGCTTCCTGATGTTCAGTTCAATCAGTGGCTGGAGCGCTTTGTCCCGGCCCTGATATCGCGGATCGTGCTGATGGGCGCCGCCCCTCCGGCGGAAGTACTGGTCGGCGCATTCAGGCAAGGCATTGCTGATTTTCTGCTCGAGCCCGTTGATACGGCACGTGTGCGGCATTTGCTGCGTCAGCGCAAGGCGAGGCTCGCTGAGGATAATGCGCGCACAGACATGAAATCCGTAATGTGCGCACCGGTCGTTGTAAAGCCTGTGTCTGCACCGGAGCTGCTGGGCGACTCGCCAGCGATGAAAACATTACGGCACCAGGTCGATCGGGTGACTCCGACGGAGGCCAGTGTTCTGCTGCTGGGCGAGAGCGGCACTGGCAAGGAACTGGTCGCACAGACGATTCATTGCCATAGCGGGCGTCGCCGTCAGGCTTTCCTGCCAGTGAACTGCGGCGCCATTTCTCCACAGCTGATCGAGAGCGAGATTTTCGGGCATGAAAAGGGAAGCTTTACCGGGGCCGACCGCCAGCACAAAGGTTACTTTGAACGAGCCTCCGGGGGCACACTCTTTCTGGATGAAGTGATCGAGATGCCGATCGATCTGCAGGTAAAGCTGTTGCGTGTGCTTGAGACGGGTGCGTTCATGCGCATCGGCAGCAGTCAGGAGCTGAAAACGGATGTGCGCATCATAGCTGCCACGAACCGCGATCCTGAGGCGGCTATCGCCAGAGGACGTCTGCGTCTGGACCTTTATCACCGGCTTAATGTGTTCCCGCTCAAGGTGCCGCCGATGCGCGAGCGTGGGAGCGATATCGACCTGATTGCTCAATATTTTCTCGACGAGCTGAATGCCAAACATGGCACATGCAAGCAGATGTCCGCACGTGCGCTGGCCAGCCTCAGGCACTACCACTGGCCCGGCAATGTGCGCGAACTGAAGAACTTCATTCAGCGGGCTTACATCCTGGCAGATCAATTCATCGACATGCCGGCGCCAGAACGCAGCCAGAGCCGATCAGGATCTGCCACGCTGACGCTGGCCGTGCCTGTGGGGACTTCACTGGCGGATGCGGATCGCAAACTGATCTTCGCCACGCTTGAACTGTGCGGCGGCGTGAAAAAAAGAGCGGCCGACCTGTTGGGAATCAGCCTCAAGACACTCTACAACCGTCTGGAAGAATATAGCCATCCCGGGAAAAACCTCGCTCTGATGGACAGCAGCAAGGCACCGAATGCTTCGAACACATCGCTGCGCATTCCGGGCCGCGACTGCGGCCTGCTCAACTGAACACAGCTTGCGCCCGATGCGATGTTGAACGGTGCGGCATCAGGTCTTGAGCTGTCTGGCCTATTCGGCCTGAGCACGCCGATAGCCGAGATCATACTGCGCGGCACCGCTACCTACTGGTTTTTGTTTTTCGTGTTTCGTTTCATCGTAAGGCGAGATGTCGGCGCGGTAGGCATCGCGGATATACTGATCCTGGTGATCATTGCCGATGCCTCTCAGAATGCGATGGCTGGCGAATACACCTCGGTGACCGACGGCATGCTCCTCGTTCTGACTCTGGTCGGCTGGAACATGTTGCTGGACTGGCTGTCCTTTCGCTACCAGTTTTTCCGTCGTTTCGCGACACCCGGCCCGCTGCTGTTAGTAAAAGACGGGAAGCTGCTGAAAAAGAATATGCGGCGGGAATTCATTACCGAAGAAGAATTGTGGAGCAAGCTCAGGGAACAAGGCGTAGAGCGACTCGATCAGGTAAAAACCGTCTATCTCGAACCTGAGGGCGGCTTCAGCGTGATCTGCCATGCCGCTGACCAGCGTTAACAGCAGCGGTATTCTCGCTCCGGATTTGTTGCCTCATGTCGGTGCTGGCAAGAAGCCTGATCGCTGCAGCAGTTATCTGCGATGGCGACACGCCGGCAAGGCAGGCATGGTGAGCCATCGGGCAGGCGCTGCGATAGCAGGGTGCGCAGGGAACGGGATTGAATATCACCTCGCTCGGCACTTGCCATGGCGTATGCTGGGGATTGGTGAGCGCATACATGGCGACAACCGGCGTTTGCATTGCAGCTGCCAGATGCGCCGGCGCACTGTTATTCGCTATCAAAAGTCTGGCCCTGGCGATCAGCGCAGCCAATCCTCCGAAATCAAGATCGCTCGCTATCCCTGCACACGCCGAGCCTGCAGCGGTACGCATCGCGGACAGCGCAGCCGTATCTGAAGGGCCTCCCGTCAGCACCAGCGGCAAGGCGGTTTCAAGCCTTAACTGCCTGATCACTGCCTGCAGCGATGCCAACGGATAGCGCCGCGATTCCGCCGATGCACCGGGATGCACGAGAATAAAATCATCGGTCTTGCCCGCTGTTTTGCCGAGTCCCAGCGCTGCCAACGCCTTGTCAGCCGCCGTATGATCGTCCGCAGTCACTGTCAGCCGCAATGACGTATCGACCGCTGCCGCGCACAGCACACCGACCAGATCCAGCTGCCGCTGCACTTCATGTCGGCACAGTGATTCCGGCTCGGATTCGGCCAGCCAGTCGGTGATCAGCTGATAGGGGTTCTCCCGGCAGTAGGCGAGCTGACGGGAGATGCCGGCCAGATGACAAAGCATCGCTGCGGGCAGCGGGCTCTGACTGTAGCTGTGCATGATCACGGCACCGTCGAATGCGTGCACGCGCAAAGTCTCTGCGATGGTCTGCACAGCGCGGCTGCCGACCGATGCGGAAGCCTTCATCCACGGGCAGTCGAACACTATTACCTGACTCACCGCACCGCAGCGCGAGCCGACCAGTGCGCCGGCGGAGGAAGTCAACAGCGACACATGATGCCCGGCATCGCGCAGCGCATGTAATGCGGGCGTGCACATCAGCACATCGCCGCTCGCATCAAGCCGTATCACCAGCAGCCGGCCGCGAGAGGGCCACCCGGCACGCATCAGCCGCTGGCGCGCAGCGCGCTGCCTGCCTGACAGATCAGCCGCGCTGCCTCATCAAAGCGGGTAGCGACGGCATCGGGCGTGCGCAGCCGTCCTGCTACCCATTCGGTTTCATTGCCATTATCGATCAGCGCGCTGCGGCAACCCGCGCGATGCCCTGCCTCGACATCGTCGAGTATGTCGCCGATCATCCAGCTGCGCTTCAGATCCAGCCCGTGCTCACGCGCCGCGTGCAACAACATGCCCGGCGCGGGCTTTCTGCAATGGCAGCCGGAGGAAAAATCACCAGGAGTCTGTTTGCAGGTATCTGGTGAGTGAGGGCAGTAATAAAAGCCATCGAGCAAGCTTCCTGCCTGCATGCGCGTTTCCCGTGCAAGCAGATGCAGCAGATGCCGATAGGCCAGCGAAAGCGCTGAGTCAGTCAGTATTCCCAACGCAATGCCTGGCTGGTTAGAGATCAACAGCAATCTGAAGCCGGCCGCACGCAGCAGCATCAAGCCGTCGGCGGCGCCCGATGCTAGCCTGATTTTTGCCGGATCGGCGTTATACGGAAGGTTGTCAATCAGCGTGCCATCTTTGTCGATGAACACGGCGGGCTGACGCAGTGGCACTCTCAGGGCCACGAGGTTTCACGCATCGGCAGGATGGTCACTTCCGGCACGACGGTATGGGCCGGCAGCTGCAGCAGCTGACTGATCGCCAGCGCGACATTGCCGGGATCTTGCAGCGTGCCTCGATCAATGTCCGGAAACCGTTCCAGAATGAACGGCGTGGACATGCCGCCGCATACGACGGCCATGACTTTGATGCCGGCTGGCCTCAGCTCGGCATGTAGCGCATGCGATAGTCCGAGCAAACCGGTCTTGCTCGCATGATAGGCGCAGGCATTTGGCCATGCACGTTTCGCTGCGGTCGAGGTGATGTTCACGATTGTTCCCTCGCCTTGCCCCATCATGTGTCGCGCCGCCGCGCGCGCCATCAGAAAAGGCCCGTGCAGGTTAGTGCGCAGCACGCGTTCCCATTGCGCGATATCGATTTCGCACAGACTGCAGGTCACATCCATGCCGGCGTTATTGATCAGCACATCAATTCTTCCAAACCGTGCAATGGTCTTGTGCACGGCATTCTCTGCGTCATCAGCATTACCTACATCGCAATGCACCGCATCGACACAAAAACCCTTAGCGGCCAGCCGTTTTACCTGATGTTCTGCGTGCTCTTCATTAATATCCGCGAGCATCACCGATGCGCCATCATCTGCCAGCCGTTCCGACAGGGCAGAGCCAAGACCGCTGCCCGCGCCGGTAACGAGAATCGATTTTTCCTTCAGCGACAGCAAAGATGACAAGGCCATGTGTTCTCCGGAAAAGCTTTGCAGAGGATCGGCTATTGCTGAGCAATCAGCGTGCCGGGTACGGCTGCAGCTGGGCACGTTTACTGCTACTGCCTGTCTGTTCGTCTGCGAGTCTGTGTGTTCACAGATGACTCTGCGGACTTTTAACAGTTCTATTTCGGGAGAAAAGCATGTGGACCAAATGGATCTCAGGGATCTCAGCGCCGGTCATGGTTCTGGCGCTCATCAGCGCCGGTTGCGAGAGTCTGGGCAATCTCGGCAGTAGCGGCGGTTCGCAGGTGCAGACACAGCCGATTGCCAGCAACGTGAATGGCACAGGAACGATACAGGCGATTGAAGTGGTGCCGCGCTCGCAGGGGCTGGGACTAGGGACGCTGGCGGGCGCGGCCATCGGTGGCGTGCTCGGACATCAGGTCGGCGGCGGCACAGGCAAGACCGTCTCTACCGTCGCAGGCGCTGCCGGTGGCGCTTATGTCGGACATGAAATTGAAAAACGTCGCCGCACCGACAACCAGATTTACAAAGTGACGATACGCATGGATGACGGCACGACACAGTCTTTTGCCCAGGAAGCCGAGCCTGCTGTCAAGCAGGGTGATCGGGTAACGATCACGAATGGCGTGCTGTCTCCGCTCTGAGACAGAGATTTCTTTTAACTTCAATTCGATCCAGCAAGGAGACATTGATGGCAACCTACCACCTTGAAAGCGGTGCGGCGTATCCGGGCAGCACGCTGATCACGCAGGAGAACATCGTGCGGCGTTCGCTGCTGACAGCGATACGATGGGGCGCGGTGCTGGCGGGCGTCGCGGTCGGCATCTCAGTGCAATTGGTGCTGACTTTGCTGGGCATTGCCAGCGGTCTGTCGCTCACCCGGCTGTCAGCAGGCGAGACGCCGGGCACGGGCGCGCTGATCTGGGCGGGCCTGTCGATGCTGATCTCTGCGCTCGTTGGCGCGTATGTTGCCGGCCGCATGTCCGGACTGAAGCGAAAAACAGATGGCATGCTGCACGGCGTGGTGTCATGGGCAGTCACGACCTTGCTGTTTGTGATGCTGGCGACATCTGCAGGCGGTTCTCTGCTCTCCGGACTGTTTTCCGGGGTGACGCAGGGAGCGAACACCATCGCGCAGTCCGGCGGCGGCATCACGGCGATGCTCAATCGCCAGCTCGGCACCAATGTGAACCCGCAGGACATGCGCGCCGTGCAGGAGCACATTGCCGCCGGCCGCCGCGATCAGGCAATCGACTACATGAGCAGCAATATGGGCGTACAACGCGATCGGGCATCGACGATTGTCGATCAGGCGCTGATCCTCTCGGGTTCGCCCGAGCAAGCATCGCCTGAGGGAAGGGCGGCAGCCGATCGCGCAGTCCGGGGCGCGAGCACTGCGGCGTGGACCGTGTTTGGTGCGGTCGCGATCTCGCTGGCCTTGTCTTTCCTTGGCGGCGCACTGGGCGCGCTGGGCGCAAGGCGAACCACGTGGAACGAGCATGCGGAGGGAACGACTGCAACCACGGCGCAGACGGGATTGGGGCGCAGCTGAAATTTTCGCTGATGAGCATTCTGAACCAGTGACTCCCGTCACGGTCACAGTCATCACCGTGGCGGCCAATGCGGAAGGACGGGAGTATGCTCAAAACCTTTGATGGCGGCAGTTCCGCTGGCAGCAGCCGGAACCGCAAGCGCTTTGCCTGCATGGCAGCCGGACAATCGTCCGCCACTGAATTGTTCCGCTCTTGTCCGGTGGTGACGGCCGTCGGGCAAACGCTGGGTCGCGTGAGATCGGTGCTGGTGGATGTGCGCAGCCGGCAGCTGCGCTATGTGGTCGTGGCGCCCAATCAGGGGAAGGCGCCTATCGTGATTCCGTGGCAGGCACTGTATTTCGATTCGACCCGTGTCCGGCTGGTTTACTACACCTTCAGTTGATGGCAGCCCGGAACGCTTTGTGACCAGCTTTGTGACCATACCGAAGACGGTGTCAGCGGGTCAGGCGGCCACTTCCCTGAACAGTTTGTCCCAGTCTGACGCAAAGCGCTTGATGCTGAAGCGCCGTCGTGCCAGCATCTGCGCTTGTGTGCCCATCGCGTGCGCCAGGCGACGATCCTTCAGCAGGCATTGCATGCCCTCGATCAGTCTGGCCGGGCGGGTATCCACAAAGCCATGCACGCCATTGCCGATCAGGGTGGGCATCTCGGTGGTTGCCAGTGCGACGACGGGCATGCCCATCATCATTGCTTCGATCACCGCCAGCCCCAGACTGGTGTAGCGGGCCGGATGAAAGAAAAAGCGATAGCGCGCGCAGGTTGGGGGAATCTCATGCAACGACAGTTCGCCCAGCCCGCCCAGTGACTCGCTGCCCATGCCCAGCAGATCCAGCGGCACGGACTGTCTGGCCTGACAAAACAAGTCCGCACCAAGCCGACGGCCGCGCCCGGAAAGATGGTTGACGATGGTGATGCCGCGCTCCAGCCCGCCAGCCCATTGCTGTACCGGACAAGGCACACCGTGCTCAATGATACGCACTGGCGTGCGACCGTTATTCCACATCAGCGCATTGAATGCGGTGACATGAACCAGCACCATGCCGGGATCATTCACCGGATGAAGCGTGTCAGTCGGATGTCCGCGCGGCGGATCATGCTCGACATAGATCGCTGGCAGCCTTTGCTGTCCGCGGTCCAGCAATTGATGGCGATCTTCCAGATACTGCGGATCATCCTGGTACAGAATGCAATCGAATTGCTGTCCATGCAGCGTGGCTATTGGCTGATCGTGCACATTGTCACCCCAGCGCAGATTGCCGCAGCGGCCGCCATAGCCCGGAGGCCGGCCGGGCCGTGACAAGATGTAAAAATCATGCGGCGCATGAGTCAGGTAATACAGATAACTGCCGTGAGTGTGCCAGGTGAGAATCTTCAGACGCCGCATGCGGCTGACCGGTGCAAGCTTCGTTCCATCCCTGCCTCAGGTCTTTGTTGATGCCAGTGCCGCCTGCGCGTCTCGCAGCTGCACACGCCACAACCCGGCATACAGACCATTTTTTTCCATCAGCTGCGCATGATTTCCCTGTTCAGCGACCCTGCCTTGCTCCATGACGAGAATGGTGTCTGCATGAATAATCGTGGACAGGCGGTGGGCGATGATCAATGTTGACCGGTTGCGGGAAAGACGTTCCAGTTCTGACTGAATCGCACGCTCCGATTGCGAGTCCAGCGCCGAGGTTGCCTCGTCGAAGATCAGTATCGGCGGATTTTTCAGCATGGCGCGCGCAATGGCGATTCGCTGGCGCTCGCCACCGGACAGTTTTGCGCCACGCTCGCCGACCTCGGTTGCGTATTTTTCAGGGAGCGATTCGATCAATTCGTGCAGATGTGCGGCACGGGCGGCCTCCGCGATATCGCGGAGGCCGGCCTCGGGGCGGCCATAGCCGATGTTGTAGGCAATCGTGTCATTGAACAGGCTGGTGTCCTGAGGCACGACGCCGATCAGCTTTCTGAGGCTTTTGACGCTGATGTTCCGAATGTCCTGATCATCGATCAGGATGCATCCCCCGGTCGGTTCATAGAATCGCAGCAGCAGGCGAGCCAGTGTTGACTTGCCTGAGCCACTGCCGCCGACCACCGCCACGGTCTTCCCCGGCGGTATGACAAAGCTCACCTCTTTCAGTACTGGCCGCTCCGGCTCATAAGCAAAGCTCACCTGCCGGAACTCCACCCGGGCAGTAACCAGGCGCAGATCGGGCAAGGAAGGATCTTCCCGGAACTCCGGTTTTTCTTTCAGCAGTTCGCGCATGATCTCGATGTTGATCATGGCGTCCCGCGCTTCCCGATACACAAAGCCGAGGGCATTTAACGGCAGACAGATCTGCAGCATGAAAGCATTGATCAGCACCATGTCGCCGACGGTCATCTTGCGTCCGATCACGTCGGCGCCCGCCAGCAGCATGACGGCCGCCACGCCAGCGGCAATCACGGCACTCTGGCCAACGTGCAGCCTGAACAGCGCCCATTGATTGTCATAGGCGGCGCCGCACCAGTGCCGCATGATGCCTTCAAAGCGTCGGATTTCCATCGCTTCATTGGTAAAAGTTCTCACGACATCGGCATTGATCAGACTGTCCGCCAGTCGTCCCTTGGCATCGCTGTCGAGGCGATTGACCCGCCGCTGATGCATGGCGCGGCGGGCAGTGAACTGCAGCGTGAAGCCAGTGTAAAGAACGAAGGTGACGACAATGATCAGCGTGTAGCTGATGCTGTAGCGACTGAACATCACGGCCAGTACCAGCAGTATCTCTACCAGGGTGGGCACCAGCGTGAACAGTGCCACGCCCAGAAGAAAAGCCATGCCGGCCGTACCACGGTCGATCTCTGGCAGCAGCCCGCCGATCCGGCGCCGCGCGTGAAAGCGCGGGCCCAGGCTGTGCAGGTGCGCAAAGATTTTTTGCGCGAAGCTGGCGACTGCCGTTTGTGTCACCCGCGAGAAAATCAGATCACGCAGCTCATTGAACAGCGTGCTGGCAAAGCGCAGCAGCGCATATCCTGCCAGCAGCACGACCGGAATCAGGCTCAGCCGTTCCGGCCGGGACAGCGTATCCACGATCATTTTCAGTACCAGTGGCACGGCCACGTTGGCAACCTTCGCGATGATCAGGAACAGCAGCGCCAGGCTCACACGCCAGCGGTAGCGAACGACCAGCTGCCAGATATCACCGATCAGGTTCGGTGATTTTTCATGAGATAAGGACATGCATGCAGGCCGGATCAGTCTCGCTGTGTGATTGTGCCGGCTGATATTGGTTCGGGTCTGATGTCGGAACTGCGTTTCTGGCGCAGGATCAGAAAAATACCCACCACCCGATCAGCAGGAGATTTTGGTAATGCAACAGATCAGACACAGCATTGAAGTCAACGTGCCACTACGTACCGCTTATAACCAGTGGACGCAATTCGAGGACTTTCCGCGCTTCATGGAAGGCGTTCTGGAAGTGCAGCAGAAAGATGATGTTCATCTGCATTGGCGTGCCGAGCGGCACGGTCGGCAAGTGGAATGGGATTCGGAGATCGTTGATCAGGTACCTGATCAGCTTATCTCATGGAGAGACATAGGTGATCCAGGTAATCATGGGAGCATCCGCTTTCATCCGATACGCGACAGTCAGACGCGCATTGAACTGACGATGGATCTGGCTTCGGCACCCGCCGCGCAGCCGGTGGACGAATCCGAGCACGAGAACCAAACACGGCACCGGATAGGTGCTGATTTGCAGCGCTTCAAACAAATGTTGGAGGCGCAGGGGCAGGAAAGCGGCGCCTGGCGCGGCGAGATCCATGATGCCCATGTAGAGCGACCGGCAGCACCGCGACAGGGAGCCGGGGCAGCCACCGATCCGGATATCTGATCTGCCAGATCAACCGCGAAGTTTTTACCCGCCTGCGTAGCGATTACATAGCCTGTATCAGAGCGGTATCTGCATTCGCTCGCAGCGCCTGACTGCGAACGCAGTCTGCAGGTACCCACACCGCGGCTCGTGCTGCTGGTCAGAAATCGGGAACGACATTTGCTGATCTGAGCCAGTTGGCCGCGAGGGTCGTTTAGCGGGGGATCGCATGCAGAGAATTGCGCTCATCAGTGAGCATGCCTCTCCGCTGGCTGCTCCGGGAGGCGTGGATAGCGGAGGGCAGAATGTCTATGTTGCCCATGTGTCGCGCGAGCTGTCGAAGCTGGGCTATCTGATTGACATCTACACGCGGCGCGACCAGCCGGGCCTGCATGAGGTCGTTGACTGGCAGCCCGGCGTGCGCATCATTCACGTGCCTGCCGGGCCGGCGTCGGCCTTGCGCAAAGAGGCGATGCTGCCTCACATGCGGGCATTCGCGATCTATGTCAGCTCGTTCATTCACCGGCATCAGCTGCGCTACCAGCTGGTACATGCGAATTTTTTCATGTCGGGCATGGTTGCCCTTCAGCTCAAGCTGATACTTGGCCTGCCATTCGTCATTACCTTTCATGCGCTGGGGCGCGTGCGCAGGCAGTATCAGGGCGATGCAGACGGTTTTCCCGATGAGCGCTTCGAGATCGAGCAAGTACTGATGCAAGAGGCGGCCTGCGTGATCGCCGAGTGCGAGCAGGACCTGCACGATATGGCATCGCTGTACGGTGCCCGGCACGGGAACATGGCGATCGTTCCCTGCGGATTTGATCCGGATGAATTCATGCCGCTGCGAGATGGCGCACGTGCGAGACTGGGTCTGCCAGTGTCTGCATTCGTCGTGCTGCAGCTGGGCAGGATGGTGCCGCGCAAGGGTGTCGATAACGTCATACGTGCACTGTCCGTATTGCGCGATCGTCACGCTATAGAGGCAAAGCTGTTGATTGTCGGCGGCGATAAACTGGCTGATCTGTCATCATCGCCTGAGATGCAAAGACTGATGGAGATTGCTCATAGTCTGGGCCTGTCGTCGACAATCAGTTTCACCGGCGCGCAGCCACGCCCGGTATTACGCGAGTTTTACAGCGCTGCTGACGTATTTGTCACTACGCCATGGTATGAGCCTTTCGGTATTACGCCCCTGGAGGCCATGGCCTGCGCAACGCCGGTCATTGGCAGCGATGTCGGCGGCATACGATCAACCGTAGTGTGTGGCGAGACTGGCTATCTGGTGCCGCCAAAAGATCCTCAGGCGCTGGCCGCACGACTGGCAATGCTTCATGATGCGCCCGCGCTCGCAAGGCGCATGGGCTGGAACGGGCTGCGCAGAGCGCATCGCCACTTTACCTGGCGCCGTGTGGCGTTGCAGCTCGCAGAGGTTTACGAATCAGTGATACACAATTCGGCGCAGGCTGTGCTGACCGGTCTGGGTCAACCCGATGCGGTAGGTGAAGACACAGGTGTTGCGCAATGAAGCGATCAGCAGTGAAGCGATCAGATTCACCGGGCAGGCCTGCGAATCATGTCAGCCGGTTTTTCCCGCAGATCTACAGACTAATCTGCCGGCAAATCAATGGCTCAGCGTTATCGGCCCGATCATTGCAGCGCCTGTCACGCGTGACCAGTGCCACCATACTGGCTACGCTACCCATCGTCCTTCTGTGGCCGTACTGGCGGGCTGCTCTTCCGGAAGAAGTGACGCAATATCTGGCGCCTGCCATCTACGAATTCCCCTCCGAGCAGATGCCGCGTTGCGAGCAATTTGCCCGCCATGCCGAGATCGCCAGCGTGAGAGGATCGACCGCATGCGAGACAAACCCCGAGCAGATGGTCGTCTGAGGATGCCTGCTACATCTTGTTCTGCGTGCTTTGTGCAGCATCCTGCACGCGCTCACCGCCGCGCTCCACATCTTTGCCGAAGCCTTTCATGGTGTTGCAACCGGAGAGGGCGATCGCCAGCAGCATCGCGATAGTGACGGTAGTCATGGTAGTGGCGACATTGACGTAAGCTGAGCTTTTCATAGCGTGTTCTCCTGTTGGCGGATCGGTGACCGGCGCGAGCGCCTTTGCTGAAACCATACCCATGCCGCACTTGCTGCGCGGCTTAGTGTGCGCATCGCTGCGGGATTGCGCATCAGCAGGACGGCCGCAGTCAGCAGAGCGCGTCCCGTTCCTTCGCCGGGCATGTTCCGGTACGCCTGTCCCCGTTCCTGCTCTGCAGGCGGGCGATGTGATCTCAGGTGATGGCGACCTTGTCCTGATCGGACCCGGTTGCCTGCTGCCCACCAGCGAGGTGCCAACCACACCAGCAAGCTGATGCCCGCCGCCACGGCAAGCGGATGATCCATCATCCACCGCACGGTACGACTGCGGGGAAAGCCCGCGTATTTCCGAGCCAGCGCGACCTCATGCGAACTTTGCGCTGTCTGCTGGCCGTTTGCGTCTTCTGCTCCACTCAGCATGCGCCGGTAGACGGCGCGGCTTGCCTCGATCCGGGTCAGTAATGCGCGGCGTTCTTCTTCGAGTGAGGGTCTCACAGGTTCTCCCGGACCAGAGCTACATCGCGCCGGAATTCCTCGCGCAGCGAGGCCAGCGCCTCGGTTTTATTGACATGCCGTTGCGCCACGGCTACGGCCACACCCGCCGCAGCGATGTACATGGCGACCACTACCCAGGCGGCGACACCACGAAACTCGCTGTCCCAGAAGCTGACAATGATGGCGATGCCGGTGAACAGCAATGCAAACAAGGCGAACAGGGCGGCCGCAAGATAGCTGATCAGCTGGACGCCGATCTCCTTGCCCTGCAATTGCATTTCTATACGCATGAGCGCGAAATAATCGCCCAGCCGGTCGAGCGCCATCACAGAGAGTTGCTTCGATTTTTGTAATGCCTGCAGCACATTTATCTCCGGTCGTGTCAGTCGCGGCGCAGCAGCATGCCCAGCAACAATCCTGCTCCGGCCGCGATTGCGACTGATTGCAGCGGCTTGTCGCGCACATAGTCCACCGTGATATCTCTGCCCTGAGAGAATTGTCGCCCGGCTTGTGCGGCCATACCGCGGGCGGCATGCCGCATGGATGAAAAGCGCGCGAGCATGCGGTCGCGTGCCTCGCGTAGCTCAGTTTCGGTGAGTGTCGATGCGTGCGACATCAGCGCATCCAGATCAGTCTTGAGGTTAGCCAGTTCTTCCCGCATGCCGGTCGCGCCGCTGCTCTGGGCCACTGATCGTTGGTCGCGGCGCGTGCTTGAGGCCTCACCAAGGTTGCCGCTGATACCGCTGGTGCTGCTGATCGGAATGTCTGTTTCCATGACGGTCTGCTCCTCACTGATCCGGGTGGCGCGCGC
>JACCDH010069237.1_pt1 | contig 23628 bp, 25 predicted proteins | sample 7442481 | NCBI WGS metagenome assembly JACCDH01 (sample SAMN15323433, study PRJNA562643) | freshwater metagenome | isolation source: river surface water | place: USA:Blue River Watershed | collected 2017-08-15
GCAGCAGTACGCGCGAGCTGAACCAGATTGCGCATGCGCTGAATCATTTGTCGGAAGCGCTGAACGAGCAGATCGCGAAGCAGCGCGAACTGCTGCACCGCCTGCAGGATGTGCAGGAAGAAGAGCGTCGCCGTCTGGCGCATGAACTGCATGATGAATTCGGCCAGTTGCTGACGGCCCTACAGGTCGATGCCTCCTTCATGCTCAAGCAATCAGCCGGGCAACCGGCGCTGCAAGCCTGTGCGCAGGCGATGTATGAAAACAGCGGCAGCATCCTGTCGCAGCTGCGCGGGCTGCTGGTGCAGCTGCGGCCTTACGGGCTGCAAGGTGACGAAGAGCATGACATCGCGCTCGAGCAGGCGCTGCGCGATCTGGTGAAGCAGCGGCAGGCGCGCGGCGATGCGGCGCTGGATTGCCAGCTGAGTATGGCGCTCGGCGACGTGGTGATACCGCAGCGGCTGGCGGTGGCGGTCTACCGTATTGCGCAGGAGGCGCTGACCAATGTGATGCGCCATGCGAGGGCAAGCAAGGTCGAGATCCGGCTGGCATTTGACGCGGCATCGTCCTCGCTGCAGCTGAGCGTCATTGATAACGGTGTGGGGCTGCCGGCAGCCAGTGCAGGCAGTGCAGGCAATTCCGGGCAGGTGCCGGTCGACGGCATCGGCATGGCCGGCATCCGCGAGCGCGTGCTGGCCAACCAGGGCAGCTTGCGCCTGCTGCCGGCTGAGCCGACCGGGCTGGCCTTGCAGGCAAGCTTCCCGCTGTCACCAGCGGGCGCATGAGGCGCCGGGTCGCCAGATCGCGAGGGCGCCAGGTCGCTAGGTCGTTCCCAGCGAAGGCGGCTCGTTGACCAGGCCGAACTTCTCCGCATGCTTGCGCAGCTCGTAGGTGGATGACGCGCCCAGCTTCTTGCGCACCGACGTTGCGTAATTGGACGCGGTGCGCTCGCTGATGTGCAGGCGGGCCGCGATCTCATCCACGTTGTGGCCTTGCGCCAGCAGAGTCAGCACTTCGAATTCGCGCGGCAGCAGGTCGGCTAGTACCGTGTCGGCCGGTTCGGGTTCGGTCGCCAGCTCGAGCGCGGGCGCCACCGGTCGCTGTCCCGAAATCACTGCATGGATCGCGGCGACGATCTCGTCCGGCTGCATGCTCTTGGTCAGGTAGCCGCTGGCACCCAGCTGCAGCGCCTGGCGCGCAATCGACACATTCTCATGCATCGAAAAGATCAGCACCTTCTGCTTCGGAAAGCGCGACAGGATGCGGCGCAGCGATTCGAAGCCCCCCTGGCCCGGCATCGACAAGTCCATCACCACCACATCCACGTCACGCGACTGCAAGCGTTCGTACGCTTCTTCGCCGGTCGAAGCTTCATCAACGACAGACAAGCGCGGGTCGAGTTCCAGGTAGCGCTTGTAGCCGGCGCGCACGACCGCATGGTCGTCCACCAGCATCACGGTGATCGGCGGGGAAAGGTGGTGCATGTCGGGCATCAGTTTGGCAAAGGCCATTCAACTATACCGCGCCCGCCCCATGATCCGGGAAGACGCAAAAAAATGGCGGCCGCCTGGCCGCCGAACAAAGGGATGACCCTCATGAGGGAAAAAGCACCGCTGCACTCGCACAGCAGGACGCCAGCGTAGGGCGTGCTGCATGCACCGTACAGGGCGAAAAATCACAAGCCTCATGTGCGGCGGTCGCGGTGGTCGTGGGCTTCATCGCAGCAGGGCGCATGTGCCATGCCGCGCTCTTCAGCGTGAGGGGTTTCGGCCATGAGCCGGGCTGGCTGGCGTTCGCAAGCGAGGCTGTTCAGCCTGCTTAGCCGTCGGGAATGATCGATTTGGCAATACCAAGGCTTGCATTGTGAAATTTTCACAGGAAATTTCGGGGCGGTGCCCGATACAATCCGCCAATTAATTTTCAGCGCCTGTTCAAATTCATAAAGCCATGGCGCAGCTACCTCGGAGACTTTTTTGAAAACCGCACGCTCACAAAACTTCCGCCGCACCCTACTTGGGCTGTCCATCGCCGGCCTGATGGCTCCGGCATTTGCCCAGGAAGCGGGCAAAGAGAAGCAGCTCAATGCCGTCGAAGTGGTCGGCACCTCGCCGCTGCCGGGCCTCGGCATCGAGGAAGACAAGCTGCCGTATGACGTACAGACCATCAATGCGGAGCAGCTGTACAAGAGCCAGACCATGAACCTGACCGAGTTCATGTCGCGCAACCTGTCGGGCGTGAACATCAACGATATCCAGGGCAGCCCGTTCCAGGCCGACATCACCTACCGCGGCTTCCGCCTGTCCGGTATTCTCGGTTCGTCGCAGGGCTTGTCGGTGTACCTCGACGGCGTGCGCGTCAATGAGCCGTTCGGCGATGTCGTTAACTGGGACATGATTCCCGAGGCGGCCATCAACAACGTGACCCTGGTACCGGGTTCGAATCCGATCTATGGCCTGAATACCTTGGGTGGCGCACTGGCCTTCACCACCAAGTCGGGCCTGACGGCGCCGGGCACCGAAGTGAAGCTGCAGGCCGGCAGTTTTGGTCGCGTGCGCGCCGATGTCGCCTACGGCAACAAGTCGGATGACGGTTATCACAGCTTTATTTCAGCGACTGGTTTCCGCGAAGATGGCTGGCGCGAACAGTCGTCGGGCAACCTCGGCAATGTGTTCGCGAAATTCGGCCGCCAGCAGAGTGACAGCAACTGGGACTTGTCGCTGCTGGTCGGACGCAGCACGCTGATTGGCAATGGTTTGCTACCGAGCCGGAACTACGGAGCTGATGGCGACGATTTGCCCTACGGCCGTGGCATGTATGAAAACAACCGGCGCGCGGTGTACAGCTACCCGGACCAGACCAAAAACGAACTCAATCAGCTGACCTTCAACCTGCAGCGCATGCTGGATAGCGATACCGAACTGGCTGCGATGCTGTATGCGCGTCAATCGGTGCGCAAAGGAATGGGCGGCGATGTCGAGCGGGAGGAAGATGCGAACAACCCCGGCACTTATGACAACGAAGGCGTGCTTAACCTGAACACCAGCCGCCAAACCAGCGCCGGCGGCAGTCTGAACCTGACCAAAATCATGGACAGGCATCAGATCACGACCGGGGTGGCGACCGATTTTGCACACATGCGCTATGGCGCGCAGCAGGCCGCGGAATGCTCGATCACGCCGGGGCGCGGCGTCTACGGATGTGATCCTGCCGAGGACTCGGCCGGCGTGCGCGGCAAGTCGGCAGCGCTCGGCATCTATGCGTCCGATACCTATGCGTATACCGATCGCACCCACATCACCGGCGCGGCGCGCTTCAATCATGCGACTGTCAGCAATATCATCACCAATTACAACAACGGTGTCGGCAGCGACCGCGCGCGCGAAAGCTTCAACTACAACAGCCTGAATCCTTCGCTGGGCATCAGCCACAAGCTGGCGCCAGCGGTCACCTTGTTCGGCAGTGTGGGTCAGAGCAATCGGGTGCCGACCATCATCGAACTCGGTTGCGCGGATCCTGCATCGCCTTGCGCATTGCCGACCGGCCTGCAGGCCGACCCTTACCTGAAACAGGTGATCGCACGTACCGTTGAATTCGGCTCGCGCTGGCGTTTCAATGATTCGGAAATCACGGCCACTGTCTACCGTTCCGACAACAGCAATGACATCCTGTTCCAGGCGGTTGGCGCAGCACCCGTGCGCGGCTACTTCACCAACTTCGGCAAGACCCGCCGCCAGGGTCTGGACCTGAGCGCGCGCACCAGCTTCGGCCCGGTGATGGTTCAGGCCAGCTACAGCTACCTCGATGCGACTTACCAATCCGAAGGCGAACTGTTTGGCGGTGATGATCTCGAGATCGACGTCAAGAAAGGCACGCGCATTGCCGGCCTGCCGCAGCATACCTTGCGTATCGGCGGTGACTGGCTGGTCGACCCCAAGCTGACACTGGGCGGCTCGGTGCTGGCCACGTCCAGCATCGGCACGCAGGGCAACGAAGCGGGCAATATCGGCGAGGACGGCGTGGGCGATGCCAGTGTCAAGGGCTACTTCCTGCTCAACCTGCATGCGAACTATGAAGTGCGCAAGGGTCTGGACTACTTTGCCCGCATCAACAACCTGTTCGATCGCCGCTATGAAACCTACGGCATGATCGCCGCCTCGTCATTCGATCAATACGGCGCGGGCCTGACAGACAACACCAACCCGGGCAACATCAGCCGCTTCGTCGCGCCGGGCGCGCCGCGCAGCTTCATGGCTGGGATGCGGTATCGCTTCTGATTCTTTCAGCACCGACGCTACGCAAAACGGGGAGCTCAGGCTCCCCGTTTTATTTTTGGCCATGGTTCAGGCGCGCGCTACCGGTATCTCGCCGCTAACAATTGATGCGCTTGTCGCGCGTAGTCGTAAACATGGGGGAGAGTGCGACGCAGGTCAGACAAAGTTTTGCGATGGCTGAGTTGTACGGGTGCGTCATTTGGACTAATATTAGACTTATATTTATTCGATGAATCAGATCCTGTGGTCCAGCAAAGCCTTACGCCAATTGCGCAAGATCCCTGCTGCGGATGGCGCAACGATCCGGGCCTGCGTTGGCCGTGAGCTCGTTGATCTTGGGCAGGCCCGCAACGTGAAGGCTTTGTCCGGCCATTCCTGCGGTTACCGACTTCGGGTCGGTCGATACCGCGTCTTGTTCGACTTGATCGAAGGTGAGCTCAGGATCGTTCTCATCGAGGAAGTGAGGAAACGCGATGAACGCACCTACTAAATTCCAGACCATACTCGGCGCTGACGGCAAACCCTTGTTTGTTGTCGTGCCCTACGACGACTTTCAGCGCATGCGCGCCGACGTGGCATCAGGCATGGTCCCGAATGCTGTCGTTAACCGGGTCTTCGACGGTGAAGTCTCGCCCATGGCTGCATGGCGTGAGCATCTGCGCCTGACGCAAGCTGAAGTCGCGCAGCGGATGGGCATCAGCCAATCGGCCTATGCACAGGCCGAAGCTGGCAAGCGCCCGCGCAAGACAACGCTGGAAAAAGCGGCCGTTGCAATGGGACTGACGCTGGATCAACTGCAATGGTGATGCTCGAGCATTGCACATGGCTTGCTTGCGTGATGTTCGACTCACGCAGGCCTGGTTTGGCTTTTTTGAAGGCAGGGCAGTGCGGGACGGCTTGCCTGGTTTGTTAGAATCTTTGGCACGACCCGCCCCAAGGCGGGCTACAAGAACATTCCGGAGACACCCCCCCATGACTTCCCCGCTGAAGCTCGAGATCGACGCCGGGCTCGCCGTCATCACTTTCAACAACCCCGAGCGCGCCAACGTGCTCGATCTGGCGTTGGCCAAGGCCTTCGCGGCAGCGGTGACGACCATCGCTGGCGACAAATCTGTGCGCGCGCTGCTGATCACGGCGGCTGGCCGCCAGTTCTGCGCGGGCGGCGACATCACCGTCTTTGCCGATGCGTCGCGCCCGTTGCCGGAAATCCTGCAGGAATTGCTGGACCCGGTGCATGAAGCGATGAAGATGCTGACCCTGCTCGAGATTCCCATCGTCTGCGCCATCAATGGCGCGGTCGGCGGCGGTGGCATCGGCTTTGCGCTGTGCGGCGACCTCGTGCTGGCGGCCGAATCGATGAAGCTGCGCGGCGGCTATTCCGCGATTGGCCTCACGCCCGATGTCGGCGGTTCGTGGTTCGTCACGCGTCGGGCCGGCGCAGCGAAGGCCAAGGAAATCTTCCTGACCAACCGCGCGTTCCCGGCAGCCGAGTGCCTCGCCATCGGCCTGGTGGACCAGGTGCACCCGGATGCCCATCTGCACGAAGCGGCGATGAAGCTCGCGCGCCAGCTGGCGCAAGGGCCGGCGCAGGCACAGGCGCGCATCAAGGCATTGATCCATGCGGCGCACCACAACTCGCTGCACCAGCACTTCGATCTCGAGCGCGACAACATGTTCGCGTCCGGCCAGACCGAAGACGGCACGGAAGGTATCCGCGCCTTCATCGAAAAGCGGCCGCCCAAGTTCCAGTAAACGACGCGCAGCATCGCCTGCGCACTGCGGCGACCGGGCACAGACCCGGCGCCATCAGCAAGCCACCTCCGGCGCCTGCACTGACCGGACAACAACCATATCGGGAGACACATGAAAGCAGTCGTATGCAAGGCCTGGGGCCTGCCTGAAACGCTGGTCGTCGAAGACCTGCCTGAGCGCACCGCAGCGCCGGGTGAAGTCGTGATCGACGTGATGGCCGCCGGCGTGAATTTCCCCGACGTGCTCGTCATCCAGAACAAATACCAGTTCAAGCCCGAACTGCCTTTCACGCCCGGCAATGAGCTGGCTGGCGTGGTGCGCGTCGTGGGCGAGGGCGTCACTCACCTGAAGGCGGGCGACCGCGTGTTTGCCTATGTCGCGCATGGCGCTTTCGCCCAGCAGGCATCGGTGCCGGCAAACACGGTGCTGAAGATGTCCGACGCACTCGACTTCGATACCGCCGCCGCGCTGACGCTGACCTATGGCACCTCGCATCACGCGGTGGTCGACCGCGCTCAGCTGAAGGCCGGCGAGACCATGCTGGTGCTCGGTGCGGCCGGCGGCGTGGGGCTGGCAGCGATCGAGATTGGCAAGGCGATTGGTGCCAGGGTCATCGCTGCCGCATCGACCGATGAGAAGCTGGCGATCTGCCGCGAGCATGGCGCCGACGAGTGCATCAACTACAGCACCGAAGACCTGCGTGAGGGCATCAAGCGCCTGACCGGCGGCAAGGGCCCGGACGTGGTCTATGACCCGGTCGGTGGCGGCTACACCGAGCCGGCGTTCCGTTCCATCGCGTGGCGCGGCCGTTATCTCGTGATCGGTTTTGCGAACGGCGAAATCCCGAAGCTGCCGCTGAACCTGCCGCTGCTCAAGGGCGCGTCGGTGGTGGGCGTGTTCTGGGGCGACTTCGCGCGCCGCGAACCGGCGCATCATGTGGCGGCGATGGATGAGCTGATGCAATGGCATCGCGAAGGCAAGATCCGTCCGCACATCTCGGCCACCTATGCGCTGGCCGACACGCCGAATGCGCTCAATGACATGGCTTCGCGCAAGGTCACCGGCAAGATCGTGATCCACCCGCGCTCATGATCATAGCCATCGCAAGCACAGCCGCCGCCAGCACAGTCACAGGAGCATTGCCATGACAACCCGCCCCAAGGTGTATGCGATCGAGGGGGTGATCCCCGTGATCCACCCCAGCGCTTATGTCCATCCAACCGCCGTGCTGATCGGTGACGTCATCATCGGCCCCGGCTGCTATGTGGGGCCGAATGCCTGCCTGCGCGGCGACTTCGGTCGCCTCGTGATGGAAGCGGGCTCGAACTTGCAGGATACCTGCGTGATGCATGGCTTCCCCGGCAGCGATACCGTGATTGAAGTCGATGGCCACGTCGGCCATGGCGCAGTGATCCACGGCGCGCGCATCGGTCGCAATGCACTGGTGGGTATGAATGCGGTGGTGATGGATGGCGCCTACATCGGCGAATCTTCCATCGTTGCCGCGATGGCTTTCGTTAAAACCGGCATGCAAGTGCCGCCGAAAAGCCTGGTGCTCGGATCGCCGGCCAAGATCGCCCGTACCCTGAGCGATGAAGAGATCGCATGGAAACGCAAGGGCACGGCCGAATACCAGAACCTGGCCATTCAATGTCTGGCAGAGATGCGCGAAGTTGACCCGCTGGCCGCCATCGAACCGGATCGCAAGCGGCTGCGTATTGATTCCTCGGTTAATTTGCTTAAGCCCAAGTCGTCTGAGGCAAAATAACGGAGTACGGTAGCGTCAGCCGGGCGGCACGGCGCACAATGCCGATATCAAACCCCCGGAGCCCCGTATGCAATACACGACCCTCGAGATCGCGACCGAAGGCCATGTCGCCACCGTCTGGCTTGACCGGCCCGACCTGCGCAACGCCTTCAACGAGACCTCGATTGCCGAGATCACCCATGCGTTCCGCGCGCTGGACAAGGAACGGACTATCCGCGCCGTCGTACTAGCCGCGCGCGGTCCGGCCTTCTGCGCCGGCGCCGACCTGAACTGGATGAAGAAAATGGCTGGTTATTCCGAACAGGAAAACCTGGCCGACGCCGCTGCGCTGGCCGACATGCTGCATGCGATCTACGAGTGCAGCAAGCCGACCATCGCGCGCGTGCAGGGCGATTGCTATGCCGGCGGCATGGGCCTGGTGGCCGCCTGTGATATCGCGATTGCCGTCGAGCGCGCCGAATTCTGCCTGTCCGAAGTGAAACTGGGCCTGATCCCGGCCACGATTTCTCCTTACGTCATGCGCGCCATCGGTGAGCGCGCGTCGCGTCGTTATTTTTTGAGCGCCGAGCGCTTCAGCGCCGCCCGCGCAATGCAAATCGGACTGGTGCATGAGGTCGTCGGCGAAGACCAGCTCGATGCCACCGTCGAACGCATGGCCCATGCGATTGTCTCGTGCAGTCCTCACGCGGTGGCCGAGGCCAAGCGCCTGGTCCGCGATGTGTCCGGCGAAGCGATCGAGCCGCACCTGGTCGCCGATACCGTGCGCCGCATTGCCGAAGTGCGCGTGTCGCCGGAAGGGCGCGAGGGCGTGACGGCCTTCCTCGAGAAGCGCAAGCCGTCCTGGCTGGTGGATTGATTCATTTCCGCAGCCATACTGGCTTGGCCCGCGTCATTTACACTGTCGGTTTTGACGCTTCTTGCAAGACCCCGCATGCCTGATTCCTTCCCGTTGCTTTCCCGTCTGCAGCAGCAATTGACGCAGCTGGGCGAGCAGCACCTGCTGCGCCGCCGGCGTACCGTATCAACGCCCCATGCAGCGCGCCTGACCGCCGATGGCCAGCCACTGCATGCGTTCTGCAGCAATGATTACCTGGGTCTGGCCGCCGATGCGCGCGTCGTCGCCGCGCTGCGCGAAGGCGCAGAACGCTATGGCGCTGGTAGTGGTGCATCGCATTTGATCAGCGGACATTCGCAAGCGCATGCAGCGCTTGAAGAGCGGCTCGCCGACTTCATGTCGCCTTGCATTGCCGATGCAGCGGCGCTGTATTTTTCCACCGGTTATATGGCCAACCTTGCCGTCCTGTCGGCACTGGCCGGCAAGGGCGCGGAAATCTTTTCCGAAGAACTGAACCATGCCTCGCTGATCGATGGCGCGCGCTTGTCGCGTGCGGCGATCCGCATTTATCCGCATCGCGACCTCGCGGCGCTGGCAACGATGCTGTCGGCCAGCACCGCGCAGGACAAGCTGGTCGTCACCGACAGCGTGTTCAGCATGGATGGCAATATCGCGCCGCTGGCCGAATTGTTGGCGCTGTGCGAGCGCCATGGCGCCTGGCTGGTGGTCGACGATGCGCACGGTTTTGGCGTGCTCGGCGAGAACGGCCGCGGCATGCTCGAGCAACTCGCGCTGTCTTCGCCGCAGCTGGTCTATATCGGCACGCTCGGCAAGGCCGCCGGCGTGGCCGGTGCCTTCGTCGGCGCGCATGCGACCGTGGTCGAATGGCTGGTGCAGCGCGCTCGCCCTTACATCTACACGACCGCCGCCCCACCGGCCGTCGCGCATGCGCTGCTGACGAGCCTCGACATCATCGGTAGCGACGAGGGCCGGCAACGGCGCGCGCAGCTCAGGCAGCTGATCGGCCGGCTGCGCGAGCGGCTGGCGCTGAAACGCTGGTCGCCGCTGCCGTCGGACACGCCGATACAGCCGGTTATCATCGGCGACAACGCGCAGACCATGGCTGCCGGCGCGGCACTGCTGGCGCGCGGCTTCTGGGTCGGCGCAATCCGGCCGCCGACCGTGCCGCAGGGTACGTCGCGGCTGCGTATCACGCTGTCGGCGGCGCACACGCTGGCGCAGGTCGATGCGCTGGCCGAGGCACTGAATGACATCGAAACTGCCGCGCTCGCTCAGCCCGCACCATGAATCCCGAACTGTCCCCTGAACCAAAGGCCGCAGGTAGCACCCCTCGCTTTGCCTGCTTCATCGCGGGTACCGATACCGGTGTCGGCAAGTCGCTGGTGTCGGCCGCCTTCCTGAACGCGCTGGGCCGCGCCCGCCTGCCGGCGGTCGGCATGAAGCCGCTCGCGGCCGGCGCCGAACTACGCGACGGCGTGCTGTGGAACGAGGATGTGGCGCTGCTGGCGTCCGAGTCCACCTTCGACGTGCCGCCCGCGCTGACGACGTCCTACCTGCTGCGCGAGGCCTGTGCGCCGCACATTGCGGCGAAGCTGGAAAACGTGCAGATCGATCCGGCGGTGCTGCTTGACGCTTACCGACAGGTCGCCGCGCAGGCGCCGGCGGTAGTGGTGGAGGGCGTCGGGGGCTTCCGGGTGCCATTGACCGATGATTTCGACACAGCCGATTTTTCTGCTGCACTGCAACTTGATGTTATCCTCGTGGTCGGCCTCCGGCTGGGCTGTCTGAGCCATGCGCTGCTGACGGCCGAGGCCATTGCCGCGCGCGGCTTGCGGCTGGCTGGCTGGGTCGCGAACCAGATTGACCCGGCGATGCCGCACCAGGCCGATAACGTGCTGGCCTTGCAGCACAGGCTGGCCGCGCCGCTGTTGGGCGTTGTGCCCTGGATGGCCGTGCCGTCGCCGTCGCTGGCGGCCGGCGCAATTGATTTTTCCTTGCTGGACCGCTGGCCGACGCCGGCGCGCTAGCATTTTGTTTCTTGTATTGGGATTCCTGCATGTCGTCGCAAACCATCGAATTTTTTGCCGCCTCGAAGAAGGTCGCCGATCTGGCGAAGGCGAACGAGACCTGGCCAGTGGCCGAGGTGGCCGCGCTGTTCGAGCTGCCGTTCAATGAGCTGATGTGGAAAGCGCAGCAGGTACACCGCGCGAACTGGGATGCGAACGAGGTCGAGCTGGCCACGCTGCTGTCCATCAAGACCGGTGGCTGCCCGGAGAACTGCGGCTACTGCCCGCAGTCGGCACACCACGACACCGGCGTGAAGGCAGAGAAGATGATGGCGGTCGACGAGGTGGTCGCCGCCGCGCAGGCCGCCAAGGACGGCGGTGCGACCCGCTTCTGCATGGGCGCCGCGTGGCGCGCGCCGAAGGACCGTGACATCGACGCCGTCGAGGAGATGGTCAAGGCGGTCAAGGCGCTCGGCCTTGAGACCTGCGCCACGCTCGGCATGCTGAAGGAAGCGCAGGCACAGCGCCTGGCATCGGCCGGCCTCGACTACTACAACCACAACCTCGATACCGCGCCCGAGTTCTACGGCGAGATCATCACCACGCGCGAATACCAGGACCGGCTCGACACGCTCGGCCATGTACGTGAGGCGGGACTGAAAGTCTGCTGCGGCGGCATCGTTGGCATGGGCGAGTCGCGCATGCAGCGTGCCGGCCTGATCGCGCAACTGGCCAACCTGAACCCGTATCCGGACTCGGTGCCGATCAACCACCTGGTGGCCGTCGAAGGCACGCCGCTGGCCGACCAGGCACCGCTCGATCCGCTGGAATTCGTGCGCACCATTGCGGTGGCACGGATCACGATGCCGAAGGCGCGCGTGCGCCTGTCGGCGGGCCGCCGCCAGCTCGGCGAGGGCATACAGTCGCTGTGCTTCCTGGCCGGCGCAAACTCGATCTTCTACGGCGACAAGCTGCTTGTCACCGGCAACCCGGAAGTGGAAGACGACCGCGCGCTGCTCGCGCGTCTCGGCATGCAGGGCAAGCAGGTCGGCTGATCGAAACGGCGGGCATCACTGCCCGCCCTTGCCTGATATGGCCCGCAATGTGCGGGCCGATTTCATTGCGGGCTTTAACTTCGATCAGTTGAAATTGCAGCCGAAGGTCTTGCGCGCCACCATGCCGACCACGGCCGACTGGCCGCTGTGCTGCGTGCCTTCGGTCAGCACGTCTTCGTAGCAGCGCATCTCGCTGATGTCCATGTCGCCGAAGGCTGCGCGCAGCATGTCTTCGGTATACAGATGGTCGACCAGCGGCGGGCCACCGGTTTTGTATTCGAGTTGTTTCGGTGTGTAGCCCTGTAGCAGGAGCAGGCCGTCGGGCTTCAATGCGGACTTCATCCGTTTGAACAGGGTCGCGCGCGTAGCGGGATCGGCGAACTGGATGAAGATCGCGACCACCGCATCGTATTCCCCCACTTTCCACGGCCAGTCTTCGACGCTGCTGATGCTGTAGTTCACATCCACACCGGCATCGGCCGCCAGCTTTTTCGCCTTGGCTACGCCCACCGGCGAGATGTCGAAGGCATCGACCTGCAAGCCGCGCTGTGCCATCCAGACGCTGTTGCGACCTTCGCCATCGGCGACGGCCAGCACGCGCATGCCCGGTGTCAGCAGGCCGGCATGGCCGGCCAGCCACACATTGGGTTCGGTACCGAAGATGTAGTCGTCGGCTTCGAAGCGCTTGTCCCAGGTCTGCTGGGGATTGGAAAAACCTTTGCTCATGCGGCGGGCGGTTCGTCAGCGGTGGCGACCTTGCAGGTCGAGATGCCCAGCAGCGGGTAGGCAGGGCAGAAGCGCATCACGCCCGTGGCAATCGCGACGATGCCCAGCCAGCCCCAGGGGCCGATCACGTTCATCAGGGTCAGGGCAATCAGTACGGCACCGGCGATGATGCGCAGCGCGCGGTCCAGGTTTCCGACATTGGCTTTCATGGCATTCCTCCAAAAGGGCGGCGCCTCCGTGCCGAATGACGCCTGTCACTACGTTAGCGCGAAACATTATACAAATCAATAAACTGTTGCAAGAATCTCCTGACAACTGATCTCGACAAGATGCGGCGATCGGGTCAAGACAGGGAAATAGCGGGGCCGAAGCCGCGGTCGACGCCGGACTACGGGGATCCACATTGGCAGATCCTATTGATTTGATTGGTATTTTTAATTGTTTCTACAGTGCAATTGATCTGGACAAATAGTTTTCCATCCATTAACGTCAATAGGCTTTATGAGCATTTTGCTGAGTATTGTGTTGTTGATATAAATAAAAAAACGGTTTCATTTCGAAGCCATCACCACCTCTATACGGAGAATAGCAATGCGTTTATTACCAGCACTGCTCGCCAGCCTTCTGGCGGCGAGCGTGGGTCAGGTCGCGTTTGCCGATACGACCGATGTGAAGACCCAGACGATCGTCGAGGTCAAGAAGAAGGGCGATCACTGCGAGCAGGATCCGAACTGCTTCAACCGCTACCACCCGAACATCAAGCCGGTGGCGCGTGCGAAGCCAGGCGACCTGATCGTCGTCCATACCCGTGACGCGCTCGATTCGAACCTGACCATCAACTCCAAGCCCAAGGACGTCACAGCGATCGACCTGAACCTGGTCCATCCGATGACAGGCCCGATCTACATCGAGGGGGCGAAGCGCGGTGACGTGCTGGCAGTGAAACTGATCGACATCAACCCCAACGAGTACGGCTACACGACCATCGTGCCGGGCTTCGGCTTCCTGTCCGACAAGTACACCGAGCCTTTCGTTGCCAACTGGAAGCTGAACCGCCGTGAGGCTGTGTCCGAGCAGATCCCGGGCGTGCGCATTCCGATGAATGGCTTCATGGGTTCGGTCGGCGTGCTGCCGGGCGAGCCGGAAGTCAAGAAGTGGCTGGAGCGTGAAGGCCAGCTGGCCAAGGCCGGTGGCGTTGCACTGCCGCCGGAGCCGACCGGCGCGCGTCCGCCGGAAGTCTGCGGTCCGAAAGGCAGCAACAAGAACGAGTGCTTGCGCACCATTCCGCCGCGCGAGAACGGCGGCAACATGGACGTCAAGCAAATGGTCGAAGGCACCACGCTGCTGCTGCCATGCTTCGTCGATGGCTGCGGCTTCTTCATCGGTGACGTGCACTATGCGCAGGGTGACGGCGAAGTGGCCGGTACCGCGATCGAGATGGGCGCGGTCGTGACCGTGCAGACCGAGATCCGCAAGGGCATGGCTTCGGTGGTCAAGCAGCCGATGTTCGAGGGCGGTTCGCAGCTGAAGAAGCTGGAGCCGGATCAGTTCCACGCGGTGGTTGGCTATCCGTTCAAGGAAGCTGGCGAAGTGCCGCCGCAGTGGTCCTACCTCGACAGCGAAAAAATCAAGCCGCTGACCCAGCTGTCGAACGATGTCACCCTGGCAGCCCGCAACTCGCTGCTGACCATGATCGACTGGCTGCAGAGCGAAAAGGGTCTGACCAAGGAACAGGCGTACGTTATCACCAGCGTGGCCTGCGATCTGCGCATCAGCAACGTGGTCGACGTGCCGAACTACGCGGTCACGACCATCTGCCCGCTGGAGATTTTCAAGAAGTGATGTCGCGATCCAGGTCGTGATACCCCGAAGAGCGAGGCCGTGCCTCGCTCTTTGTTTTGGTCTTCGCATGAATCGGGAATCCGGATGAGCAAACGAGATTTTTTGAAAGGCGCAGTCGCGCTGTCCGCATTGGCTGCCTGGCCGCTGCTGCAGATGCCGGCGCACGCGCATACGCCGTACCGGCAATGGGACATTTTCCGCAAGCGCTACCTGCAGGTATTGACGTCACGCAGCGACCTGACCGGCGATGCGACCGGCGATGACTGGGTCGCCTTGCTGCATGACCGGCTGCCGTTGTCGCGCGCGATGGTCAGCCGCGCGCGTGACATGAACCGCGTCGCCAGCCTGCTGAAGACTGACCAGGCCAAGCTGGCGGTCTTGTCGTACGCCGATGCGCGCGACTTGTTCGAGGCGCGTCCCCCCTATGAAGATTTCCGTCCCATGCCTTTGCAGGTGATGCTGGACAACGGCAGCCATGTGCTCGTCACGCGCGACGACCTGCCGCTGCACCATGGCTATGCGATCGTGATCACCTTGCTGGAAGAGGCGCGCTCGCTGCACCTGAAGGTTCCGCTCGATGGCAAGTTCGGCATGGTCGTGCATCCCGGCGCACGCGCCGCTGCGTTGGGCGAGGCGATCGAGCCGCCGCCATCGGCCTGACATGGCAGCGCTGATGATGCAACGCTGGTCGCTCGGCCTTGCGTTCTGGCTGGCGGGACTCCTGCTGGCCGCCGTGCTGCCGGCCGCGCAAGCGCATGACGCGATCAGTGCCGATGCGCGCAAGGCTTATCTGGCGAAGCTGGATGAGCTACAGCGCACAGCCCGGTCGACCGCGCCGGCCCCGGCGCGTGCGGTGGCGCTGGTCGAGACCGGTCGAGTGCTCGACGAGATACGCCAGCTGCTCAATGAGGACATCATCAGCCATGGCAAGACCCAGGGCCTTGAGACCTCGGTGCTGGTGAGCCAGCTCAATGCGTCGGTGCACAAGCTGCAGCTCTCGCCGCATACGCGGCTCTACCTGTCCGACCCGGCCCACTACCGCGAGGCATTGAAGCTCGACCCGAATGGCCGGGCTTCAGGGGTAGCGCGCTACATGTTGTTGAAGAACCATTTCTACGACAGCTTCGCCGACCATCCGCTGAAACCTTTCGACCAGGGGCCCGAGGTGCTGAAGCAGCAGATCGCGTTGGGCGAGAGCCTGCTTGCGGTGCGTGATCCGGATATCGATAGCGAAGAGGTGCATTTCATCCTCGCCATGCATTACCTGCAGGCGCAGGTCGGCGCCGTGCTGCCCAAAGCCAAAGCACAGGCCCGTGTCGCGGCGCTTCAGAAAGTGTTCCGCGCACGCTGGCCGGCAAGCCTGAAACTGGCGACCCTCGATGCGCTGGCCGCGCCCTGAACAGATGCGCATGCTGAGGCGCTCCGGCCGTGCTGCCATCGCGGCCACTGTTTCGGTACTGGCGGCACTGTCGGCACTGTCGGCGCGATCAGCCACCGTATGCCGATATCTTGCTGCGTGCGTGATGGTCTGGTCGGCGCTGCTGTCGGCGGACGTACTCGCGCACCAGTCTGGAAACAGCTATCTGCGTATCGCCAGCACCCCGCAGGCGCTGGACGTGCAGCTGGATTTCGCGGTGCGCGATCTCGACAGCTTGTTGCAGATACCCGAAAGTGAACGACGGCCGCTGCAGCGCGCTGACTTGCCCGCGCTTGGCGAGCGCCTGTCTGCGCTGGTGCATGAAGCACTGCAGCTGGAAGTCGATGGCGCGCCGGTCGGGCTGCGCCTCGACGCGCAGGAGGTGGTGCTGCACAACGATGGCCTGTACGTGCGCCAACGTCATACGGCGCCAGCCTTGCCCGGACAAGCCGCGCAGCTGCTGGTCCGCTATGGCTTTTTCAATGATGAGGAAAAAGTCGCGCGCGCCTTCGTGAAGCTCGATGCGGGCGGCGAGCAGCGCTCGTTCGTGTTCGATGCGCGTCATGCGGTGCAGCGTCTGCCACTGCGCGAGGTGGCGCTGGCCGAGCTGCTGTGGACCTATGTGCGCGAGGGCGCGCTGCATATCTGGAGCGGCCCCGATCATTTGTTGTTCCTGCTGTGCCTGCTGCTGCCGGGACTGGCGCTCGGGCGCGATCATCCGGCATCACTGGGACGCTATGCGCTGGCGGTGGTCACCGCATTCACGGTCGCGCATTCGATCACGCTGGCGGCAGCCGCGCTGGATTGGGTGGTATTGCCGGACCGCTGGATCGAAGCCTGTATAGCGGCTTCCATCATTGTGTCGGCCGCGCTGAACCTGTGGGCAGGTCGGCGCGGGCATCAATGGAAACTGGCGTTCGGGTTCGGCCTGGTGCACGGACTGGGTTTTGCGAACGGCTTGCGCGAGCTCGGACTGTCGTCGTCGCATTTCGTTGCAACGCTGCTGGCCTTCAACCTCGGCGTTGAGGCGGGGCAGTTGCTGGTAGTGTTGGCCGCCGGGCTGCTGCTGTGGCCCTTGCTGCATCAGGCGGCGCTCGTGGGCCGCATACAGCGCTGGGGCTCGATCGGCATCGGCGCCGTGGCCACGATCTGGCTGGCAGAGCGCCTGGCCTGAATGCTTGCACTCGGCATCACGGACGCCGCCACGCGAGCAAGGGCGGCGCCGTGCGTACCGACGATGGTGCAGCTTACTGTTTGCTGTCGCCGGCTTTCTTTTCCTTCTTGACCTTCTCTTTCTTCACTTTCTTGGCCTGCTGGTCAGCGTCGGAGGGCTCGACATAGTAGTCGGGCGGCGGTGCATTCGGATCGACCTTCGGCGGTGCGCCGGCCGATGCGGCCTGGGCGAGGAAGGCGGTGAGCAGGGCGATGAACAAGTTCTTCATGGGACGGACTTTCTTGCTTTACGGGGGTTGAAAAAAAACGGTTGTCACCGGCGCACAGTCTACTGCGAAATCCGGTTGTGCAAAACCGGGCTCAGGTCTTGGCCAGTGCCTGGTCGATATCCCACAGGATATCGTCAACCGACTCGATGCCGACGGCAAGGCGGATCAGGTCGGGCGGCACGCCGGCGGCGATTTGCTGTTCTTCCGACAGCTGCCGGTGGGTGGTCGAGGCCGGGTGAATGACCAGGGTCTTCGCATCGCCGATATTGGCCAGGTGCGACAGGAATTCGACGCTTTCGATGAACTTCTGTCCGGCCGCAGCGCCACCCTTGACGCCAAACGACAGCACTGCGCCGGCGCCCTTGGGCAGGTATTTCTGCGCGAGGTCGTAATAACGGTTGTTCTTCAGGCCCGGGTAATTCACCCACGACACCTTCGGATGCTCGGACAGGAATTGCGCAATCTTCAGGGTATTGCTGCAGTGGCGCTCCATGCGCAGGTGCAGGGTTTCTACACCTTGCAGCAGCAGGAAGGCATTCATCGGCGACAGCGTCGGGCCGAAGGTGCGCAAGCCTTCCATCCGGCATTTCATTGTGAAGCCGAAGTCGCCGAAGGTCTCATAAAAGCGCACGCCGTGATAACCCCGGGACGGGTCTGTCATCGAAGCGAATTTGCCATTACCCCAGTTGAACTTGCCCGACTCGACGATGATGCCGCCCATCGTCGTGCCGTGGCCGCCGAGGAACTTGGTCACCGAATGCATGACCACGGCCGCACCCCATTCGAAGGGACGGCACAGGTAGGGGCTGGCGAAGGTGTTGTCGATGAACAGCGGCAGGTCATGCGCCGCAGCGATCGCGGCGACCTTTTCGATGTCGAGCACATTCATCGACGGATTGCCGATGGTTTCCGCATACAGCAACTTGGTCTTCGGCGTGATCGCGCGGGCGAAATTCTCCGGATCATCGCTGTCGACAAAGGTGGTGTTGATGCCGAGCTTGCGGAAGTTCACATCCAGCTGCGTCATCGTGCCGCCGTACAGCGTGCGCGCTGCGACGATCTCGTCGCCGGCTTCGCAGATATTGAGCATCGCAATCATCTGCGCGGCCATGCCGCTGCCGGTAGCTACCGCTGCTCGCCCGTTCTCGAGCGCAGCGATGCGTTCTTCCAGTACCGCGACCGTGGGGTTGGACAGCCGCGAGTACACATTGCCGAAGGTCTGCAGGTTGAACAGGCTGGCCGCATGCTCGGCGCTGTCGAAGACATACGAGGTCGTCTGGTAGATCGGCACCGCGCGCGCGCCGGTGGCGGCGTCGGGCATCTGGCCGGCATGCAGGCACAGCGTGTCGAAAGCGTAGTCGTGGTCTTTGTTCGGATCCTGGGCCATGGGAGCAGTCGTCGAATATGTTGCGAAGGGAAGGCTGGCCGGCTCAAACCGGGCGTCGTGCCGAGATGATCTTCGTGTTCACGCCAAACCAGTTCAGCCCGCCGAACAGCCGCGCATACTCGATCTTCACGCAGCGGTTCATCACGACGGACAAGCCGCCGTCCTCGGCGATCTGGCGCGCTTCGTCATTGATGACGCCGATCTGCAGCCACAAGGTCTTGGCGCCGATGGCGACCGCATCGCGGGCAATGGGCGCGCAGTCCTCGCTCTTGCGGAAGACGTCGACGATGTCGACCGGCTCGGGAATGGATTTCAGATCCGGATAGCAGCGTTCGCCGAGTACCTCGGTGTACTTCGGGTTGACCGGAATCACCCGAAAGCCGTGCTCCTGCATGTACTTCGCGGCGAAGTAGGAGGGGCGGTACCAGTCGGCCGACAGGCCGACGACGGCGATGGTGCGGCTGCCTTTCAGGATGCGGCGCAACGCTGCGACCGTGCTCATCAGTGTCTCCCTGATTGTCGTTTGCGCGCATTGTAGCAATGGCCAGCGCCGCGGCCTTCAAATGTTGTCGGATGAGCCAATGACTCGGCTGTCCGTGCAGGCGACAACAGGCAAGGCAAGGGCGCGGGCTGCACCTCTGTTGATGGATATCGAATGAATAACAACCTGCGGGCCGGAAGCAGACCGGAAGCAGACCGGAAGCAGGCCGGATACAGCGTGCATGTAGGGTGCTTGTAGGCTTGGTGCGGGCCGTGACAGCGGGGCGCCACCGAACCGATCCGAAACTGACAAGAAACCCGTATTCGCGTTGACAGTGTTGCACCCCTATGTTTCAATTCGGAAACATAGGGGCAGTGTGTGCGAGTCAGCGCTTTTGCGACTGCAACGCTCTTCCCGTCATTCTCTGAACGAGGATATCCCCCAAGGCCCATGCGACAGCCGAATCCCATCATTGGCAACAGTCCGCCGATGCGCGAGATCCGCAAGCTGATTGAAACGATTGCGGATTCGACCGCGACCGTGCTCATCAACGGCGAATCCGGCACCGGCAAGGAACTGGTCGCGCAGGCGCTGCATTACCAGGCGTCGCGCGCCGACGCCAATTTCGTACCGCTCAATTGCGCGGCCATCCCGAAAGACCTGATGGAAAGCGAGCTCTTTGGCCACCGCAAAGGTGCGTTCACGGGCGCGCTGGCCGATCGCGTGGGTCGCTTCGAGCTGGCCCATGGCGGTACCCTGTTCCTCGATGAAATCGGTGACCTGTCGCTCGACATGCAGGTCAAGCTCTTGCGCGTGCTGCAGGAAAGGACGGTCGACCCGATCGGTTCCTCGCGCCCGGTCGAGGTCGATGTGCGCGTCGTCGCCGCGACCCACCGCGACCTCGAGAAGGAAGTCGCCGAAGGCCGCTTCCGCGAAGACTTGTATTACCGCCTCAACGTGCTGCCGGTGCGCACGCCGCCGCTGCGCGAGCGCGGCGACGACATCGTGCTGCTGGCGCGCCACTATGCGGAGAAGTTCGCCCACAAGGGGACGGCCATCACCTTCACCGCTGATTTCGTGGAGGCGCTGAAAGCCTATGAATGGCCAGGCAATGTGCGCGAACTGTCGAACCTGATCCATCGTTTCTCGACCCTGTTCGCCGGCCAGCGCCTGTCGCTGCGCAGTGTGCCGTCGGCGATGCTGCCCAAGGGCTTGCAGAAGCTGCAGGAAGAAAAGGGCGGCGCACTGCCGCCGGAAGCCGAGCAGCATGAGGCCGCCGAGGCCGCGCTCGAGCCCGGCCAGCCGGCACCGGTCAGCGGCGACTCGGCCGACGTGCTGCAAATGTTCGGCCTCGATGGCGGTGTGCCGTCAGCCCAGCCTGCGGCGCGCGCGCACAATGATGTGGAAGACATCATCATGCTGGCGCAGGGCGGGGCCGTGCTGCCGCCCGAGGGCCTGTCGCTGAAGGAGCGCATGGCCCAGATCGAGCGCGCCTACATCGAACAGGCGCTCGACCGCGCGCAAGGCAATGTATCGAAGACGGCGCGCCTGCTGAACCTGCAGCGCACCACCCTGATCGAGAAGATCGACAAGTACCGACTGCGGTCCGCCTGAGGCGGCCCGCCACCCACGGCGTCCCCGGCCGCGCACTCAATAGCGCAATCATTCGCACACACTATCCATGGATATCGTCAGCTTGATCGGAGTAGGCGGCGCACTGCTGCTGATCGCCATTGCCACCGGCGGCCAATTCCTGCAGTTCTTCGACTTGCCGGCGGTCTTCATCGTCTTTGGCGGCACCTTCCTGTGCGTGCTGGCGAAAAGCTCGCTTGACGAATTCAAGGGGGCATACCGCACCGCGAAGGAAGTGCTGACCACGCGCCCGGTGTCCATCAACGGACTGATCGACGAGCTGATGGAAATCGGTCGCGTCGCGCGCTATGACGACCGCTGGATGATCACCCTCGAAGACCGCGATTTCGGCGATCCTTTTATCGCCAAGGCCACGCGCATGTGGGTCGATGGTATTGAGCACAACCTCTTGAAGGATGCGCTGCTGCGCGAGATCACCGAGGTCAAGATCCGCTATGACCATGCGCGCGACTTCTTCGGCTATGCACAGGAACTCGCCCCCGGCATGGGCATGATCGGCACGCTGGTCGGCCTGGTGCTGATGATGGGCGGCATGAGCGACCCGCGCACCATCGGCCCCGGCATGGCGGTGGCGCTGCTGACCACGCTGTATGGCGCGGTCCTGGCCAATGTGATCCTCGGGCCCCTGGTGCAGAAGATCATCGGCCGCAGCAAGGTCGTGCGTCGCAACTATGAACTGACGATGGCCGGCATCCTGTTCATGCACAAGGGCGGCGACCCGCGCCTGCTGCCTGACCTGCTGCTGGGCAACCTGCCGGAGCCGAACGCGCCGCTGCCGGCGGCCGAGGGCGACGGTGCCGAAGCCTCCACCGTCGAGGTTGCCGAGCGTGCGTGACCGCGTCGCGAGCTCCCTGCTGAAGCTGCTGCACACACCCACGCCTGCATCCACGCCCGCCCATCCGTCCATGGCCGCCCACGCTTCCGCACAAGACGACCTCGACGACGGTGCACGCGCGACGATGTCGCTGTTCGACAGCTTCAACGCCGAGGAAGACGAGAACGTTCATCGCCGCGGCGCGCCGCTGTGGGTCGTCACCTTTGCCGACATGGTGGTGCTGCTGCTGGCTTTCTTCGTGCTGGTGCTGTCCTTCTCCACGCTCGACGAGAGCCGCTTTCGCGACGTCACCGGCTCGCTGAAGAAATCGCTGGGCGAAAAGGAAGCGCTGCCGACCGTGAAGTCGCAGCCGGCCGAGACGCAACTGGTGGCCGGGCCCACCGAAGAAGCCTTGCCGCTGCCCGAGCAGCTGGCCAAAGACCTCGGCAAATTGCAGAAGGAATTGTCGACCGACCTGGTCGGCAAGAAGATACAGCTGCGCGCCGAGAATGGCCGCCTCGTGATCCAGCTGCCCGAGCGCAGCAATGGCTTGCTGCCGCAGGAATTGATCGACCTGTACGCGCGCATCGCCGATGCGCAGGCGCAGGTTGATACGCCGGTCGAGGTACGCGAAGGCGGCGACGCCAGCGAGCGCTTGTCCGAAGCGACGCGCCAGTTCCGCCAGTTGCGCGACATGCTGGCGAAAGAGATCGAAGCCGGCGAAGCGCAGGTCGAGCGCGATGGGGAACGCATCGTGATTCGCCTGGTGGTGCAGGGCAGCTTCTATTCGGGCAGTGCCGACCTGTCGCCGGACTTCCTGCCGATGCTGAAGAAGATCGGCCAGTCGATTGCGAAGAGTGGCGGCCGCATCACCGTCGAAGGCCATACCGACGACATACCGCTGACGGGCCACAACCGTTACCGTTCCAACTGGGATCTGTCCGGCGCGCGCGCTGCGTCGGTGGCCGATTACCTGACCGGCAATGCGGGCGTGCCGCGTGAGCGCGTAGTCGTGCGCGGCATGGCCGACACGCGACCGGTGGCGCCGAACGACAGCCGCGAGGGCAGGGCGAAGAATCGCCGCATCGAAGTGCTGGTGGACGCCTACGGCGGTTGAAGGCAGAAGCCTGAAAGCTGAAGGCTGCCCTCTCAGCCGTTGACCTTGTTGCGCAGGTCGTTGTGCATGTTCTGCTGCAGCATCAGGCCTTCGAACACCGCGATCAGGATCGGCGATTTATGGCTGAGCATGTGGCGCAGGCCATCGACGGTAATCTCTTGGCACACCGAATCCTCGACCGCGATGGCCGTCGCGCCGCGAATACCTCCCTGCAGCATCGCCTGCTCGCCGAACGATTCGCCCTCCTTCAAGGTGACGAAGACCTTGCCGTTCTTGTCGGCCATGCCGATGGCGCCGGACTGGATCAGGTACAGCTTGTCGGCCGGCGCGCCTGCCTCGAACAGGACGGTGCCCTTGGGCAGGGTCACTTCGGCAAAATTGTTCATAGCAGTTGCGGCGTCGGTTTCGGAAGTTTGAGGGTGCGCATCACCAGCGAGCGGATGATGCCGCGCAGGCCCGAGGCCATGTTCTGGATCAGCAGGTTGATCGAGCCCATCGGCAAGACCCGCACCTGTACCGCGCTGACGGCCACCACAGTCATTGCATAGTCGATGCCGGCGATGCCCTCGGCGAGGCCGATCACGCTGCCCGGGCCGAGCCGGTAGATGTGGCTGCCCTGTATGCCAATCGCCGTGCCGGTGACGATGAAATAGCCCGATTCGGCCGGCTGTCCCGCGGTGCAGATGCGCGCCTTGGGCTCGAACAGCGACAGGTTGAGCTCCGAGCAGCCCCACAGCGTGAAGTACAGGCGCTCGTTGCTGACCAGCTTGCCCGACGCATACAGCTCCAGGCTCTGCTTGGAATACGGATCCACTGCACCGAGCTTGTGCAGGTGTTCGATGTCGACCCCGAAGCTGGCCGTGATTTCGTTATTCAATGGCTGACCTCATGCTGTCCCGGCAGGGGCGGTCGCTTGCGGCTGTGGCGGCAAGCGGGCGCGTCATTGCGCCGGATCTGCAGGACTTTCTCTCAGTCAAGCTTAACAATTCTCATGTTTACTTGCAAATAAGCATGTTTTCCGCCAAATTTGATGGAAAATCAGGC
>JACCDH010562775.1_pt1 | contig 23620 bp, 20 predicted proteins | sample 7442481 | NCBI WGS metagenome assembly JACCDH01 (sample SAMN15323433, study PRJNA562643) | freshwater metagenome | isolation source: river surface water | place: USA:Blue River Watershed | collected 2017-08-15
ATCGCGTGTGGGGATATCCGGTGGTACCCATTGTTTACATTTTATTGTCAGTGGGCGTTTGTGCCAGTTTATTGTTGGTTAAGCCAGCCTCAACCTTGCCGGGTGTAGCTATTGTGTTGGTAGGAATACCGGTGTATTATGTGGTGAATAGGGGAGGTAAGTAAGGTTTTTGAATAAATATTGAACCTCTACTTTTGAATTCATTAGTTGAGAAGTATATATTACTCTTCAAACATTTTGTTAATTTTCGGCTGTATTATCCATATTCCTATTGGATAAAACCAAATCATAAAGAATTCTCCTGCAAAATCTGAAAATCGCACTTCCCTCTGTAATTCTACTGTTTTGAATGTTTTTGCAACAAAGTATAAACTATGAAACATGCAAAACATGGAGAATAAATGAAGTGGAATTATCACGGCAAAAATTGACACATTGGGTCCTTCACCGGTGATTGATATTGTAAAGAAGCTCAAGAAGAATATCATATAGACTAAGGGTATGAAAAATAAAAGTTTAAATCTTTTTACCTTCATATTAATATTACCAGGTATTTTGGATTGGAGTCCAATTGCGACCGAATAAAACCAACCGAAGAAAATACCCATGAAAAAAATCATTACCACTGGAGATATCCTCATATATTTAATAATGAGTGACGTATCAGGATTATTTCCATTCGAGATATTAGAAAAGATAGTTCCCATCATCACAAACTGGAATATCATTGGAACTCCAAATGTCAATAGGAATAATTGCCAGTGTTTAGCCTTTAAAAATCTATCAATCATATTAGTTGGGGTTAGTTTTTAGTATTACTTCGAGTATTTTCAAGCTACCCGAAAATAGCGATTTTAAATAGGTAATTATGAAATACGTCCTCCCCACCGCGTGAAAAGAAGTTCAGTTTATCTCAACTAACCACTAAGCTCAGTAGCAGGTGTAATCATTATCCTCTCACTAAATAACGTAAAGGAATGGAATAAAGCAATTCCTCTATGCATAAAAAAAACGACCTTGAATGGGTATCCAAGGTCGTTTTGCTATTGTTAGAATTTGGCAGATATACCAAACATAATGTGTCGTTGTTCTAAGAAACGTGCCGGGTTGGTTGGTGGTGGTCCGGTAATACCCAAGCGTGGGTCGCGGTAGCGTGGGTCAACCCAAGTATCAGGTACATTATCGCCATAGCTATATGCACGGCCTGTTACCGGATTTATGATAGATGCATTTTGGTTGTTAAAAATATTGGTGATTTGAATGTTAAAGTTGATTTGCTTGCCTTTAAATTTCCACCAACGGGTAAAGGTTACATCAGTCCAGAACCAATACTCTCCAACTTTACCCCACTTTGCATCAGGGTTTGGATCTTGCACATAGATTGGGCGTCCGGTGTTTACATCTGTTCTATCAAAAATGTATGGTGTGTAACGAATACCACTACGTAAGTTGGTTTCTACATACAAACTCATTTTGTTTAACCAACTTTTGTTAAATAATCCGGTTTTGGTATCCAATTTAAAAATATGGTTAGTTTTTAAGTTATGAGGTACATCCCAAGGCAAGTAAAACTCGCGCGTATCCTCATTGGCACCGGTAGCTAATAATTCTTTTAACTTATCATTCGCGCTGGCACTTTGTCCGGTAGTTACTTGGTAGGTGTATGATACTTGTCCGTTGTACCAATTGCCAATACGTTTAATGTAACCAATTTCTACCCCACGACTTCTAGCATAATCGCTATTAATACGAATAGTACGCGAAACTTCACGGCCTGTAGCATCTTTAATAAACACGCTGGCTGTAGTAATAAAATCGTATTTGTCTTTCCAAAATGCAGCAATGGTAAACGCATCGTTGCTGGTGATTTGTGTTTTCAAACCAATCTCATAACTAATGTCAACCTCCGGATTCAAATCAGGATTACCCACGTTGGCGATCGTTGAACGATCTTGGTAGAAAGGATCAAGTCCAGGGTATACAAATGATGGGTGAGGTAAGATGGTGTTGTGCCCATAGTTGAAATACAACATTTGGTTTTCGCGAATAGGGAAGGAGGCTGAAATTTTGGGAAGGAAACGGAACTTATATCTTAAGTCTCCAATTTTAACGGAGTTCTTTAAGTACGATTCACGCACCTCTTCACGTATAGGTGAGTTGGGATTCGCGATGGCATCATCTACAAATTTACCCGGAGCCCAATATTCAAAACGACCACCAATACTAGCTACTAAGCCTTTGTATTTGATTTGATCCGTTACGAATAAACCACCACGTTGTGGACTCACTTTCCAAATATCACTTTGTTGTCCTAAGCGGAAGGTTTGTGATTCTCCCCCACCTGCCAATGGAAGCGGAGCTCCAACCCATGGTCTGATGATATCAATCCATTGCATCTCTTGCATTTTAGCTTCGAAACCAAAAGTGAGTTTATTGAGTGAGTTTGCTGACAATAAATTTCCTTGTGCTTTGATAGCATACTCTTCAAAGTAATGCGAGTGCCATAGGGTTGCTATACCACCGTTATTAAAGAAGCCCGATGACAGATTTACGAAAGCTGCAGGATCATTAGGATTGAAATACGTAACCGGGAACTGGTTGATGGATGCAGGATCTAATACTTGATCAACACTACTTGGGCGCCATGGGCGACCATTGGCATCGGCTTGGAGTTTTACGAAAAAGCGTGAAGCCAAAATGTTATACGAGAAACGTTTGCTAATACCTTGTTTCCAATCAATCGATACCATGTTAGCATCGTGCGTGAAGGTATTGGCGTTATCCATTTGTTGGCTAAAGTTATACTGGTAGCCGGGTTGAAAAGGTAAGTCGTTACCGAAAATACGCAACATGTTTACATCTTGATTGATGGTAACAGAACGTAATCCGGAAATGGTAATCGTTTTCGCGTTTTTAAAATTGTAATTCAATTTGCCAAACACATTCCAGCGGTTGTCTTGAAACGGAGAGAATAAACGACTATTACCCCAGCCTGATTGCGGATAGTTGTAAGATACAACTTGATTAGCCGGGTTTTTATAGTACTCATCTGTAAATGCAGCTCTACCCGAAACAGAGAACTTCAATCGGTTATCAAACAGTTTTTTCAATAATGGTCCACCTACGTTTACCTCTGCTACACTGCTATTCCAGCAATCCAATCTCGAGCTGTTGAAACCGAAGTTATCACGTTTGTAATTCACGCCAAACTCCAATTTTTCACCACCATTACGCGTTTTAGTGTTCACCACACCGGCTGTGGCATCGCCCACTTCAGCACCAATACCGCCTGTTGTAATTTCAATATCACCTACCGCATTACTACCTAAATCTAAACCAAAACCAGTTCCGGCTAATGGATCGGTAACTTTAACACCATCTACATAAACACCGGTTTCGTATGTTCTACCACCACGAATACTTACACCCGCAGGAGAGTTAACTACACCGGGTTGTGTGTTTACAATGCTTTGCAACTGACGAGCAGGAGCTAATTCGATAGCTTCTTGGCTAATGGTATTTACAGACGAAGCTTTATCTACGTCAATCAAAGGGCGTTTACCCACAATAATCACGTCTTCGGTACTTACACTAGCTGCTTGAAGAATAATATCAACTACCTTAGTTTCTCCGGCTTTTACTTTAATTCCTGTAAGTACGGTTTTGCTATAACCAATGTAAGATACTTCTAAACTGTACTCACCCGGGCGCACATTTTTGATGGTGAATTTTCCATTCACATCAGTGGCCGCACCAAACGATGTTCCTTTGATGAGCACACTCACTCCAATCAGTTCGGAGTTGTCTTTTTTATCGCGCACCGTTCCGGTAATAGTTCCGGTGTTAGCTTGCGCCATTAGTTGTGTAGTTACAAGAAGACTGAAAACGAGAAAGTATAGATATTTCATGCGTGATTTTTTCGAGCAATTTGGGAGCAAAATAAGGGAATATTTTGAGTTTAGAAACAGCCTTTTGTATTAAGGTTCTGTTAAGTTCATAATCCACCCACTACCCTTGATGGGCAAAGGATTTATACTCAAGAAAAAGAAGGTTTACGCGATAACGGAAGCGCTTAGTTTTTCAACCCAGCCGTGCTTATCAGCAACAGCTCCGGTTTGTATGCCGTAAAGTGTTTTGTATAGGAAGTTGCTCACCTCTCTGCTTTCTGCATCAGGCAGTGTGTATTCTGTACCATTGTAATTAAACGCAGCAATTTTAGCAATGATAGCTGCAGTACCTGTACCAAAGGCATCGGTTAAAAGGCCTTTGCTGTGAGCTTCGGCAATTTCATCTATACTCACTTTACGTTCTTCTACTTCATATCCGGCATCTTTCAATAGCTTAATGCAGCTGTCTCGGGTGATACCGGCTAATATAGTTCCATCTATGTTTGGAGTAAGTATCTTTTTACCAAGGGCAAAAAACACGTTCATCGTGCCACTTTCTTCTACGTATTTGTGTTGATGTCCGTCTGTCCAAATAATTTGGTCGAATCCTTTTTGGTTTGCTTCTGCGGTAGGCAACATACTGATACCGTAATTTCCGGCAGCTTTAGCATAACCCACACCACCTTCAAACGCACGCACATATTTTTGTTCAACCAATACCCGAATAGGTTTTGGATAATAGGCATTAACCGGACAAGTGAATATAACAAACTTGAAATGTTTTGCCGGACGAACGCCCACAAAGTCGTCCGTAGCAAACATAAACGGACGAATGTAAAGTGCACTTCCGGGTTTAGTTGGAATCCAGTTTTGGTCGATATCAATTAAGGTTTTCAACCCTTCCATAAACAATTCCTCAGGCAATTCAGCCATACCCATTCTGCGAGCACTCAAGTTTAAACGCTCCCAGTTATCGGTTGGTCTGAACAATTGTGCTTCACCTGCAGCATTTTTAAATGCTTTCATCCCTTCAAAAATGGCTTGTCCATAGTGCAAGGCAAAAGTAGAAGGAGAGAGGCTTAACTGCCCGTAAGGCAAAATCTCAGGATTACTCCATTGGCCGTCTGCATAATCAACCACAAACATGTGATCACTAAACACGGTACCAAACTGAATGTTATTGAAATCGTAAGAAGCGATTCTGCTTTGTGGAGTTTTGGTTATTTTTATTGAAATTGCCATCGTTAAATTGTTATGAGCATAGCACCTGAACATATCGTTGATCTTTTTGATGAGTTTTACTTATTGCCTGATGATACTGCAACAAGTAAGCCGGTTGAAATAACCGCTACACCACCTGTTGTTGAAGCTAAGGTTGAAGAGGTAACTCCTGAACCTGTAGTTGTTCAACCACAAGAAGAACTCGAAATAAAAGAACCTGAAGTAATACCTCCAATTGCTTATGCAGGTGCAAACAAAAAGCATATTGTGTTTATTTACAATGATAAAATTAATGACTCGCGTGAGAATGTGGAGATGATTACGAATTTGATACGTAACGCGCTTAAAATCACGATGGATGATGTGGCCGTGATTCGATTGTCAAAAAATCCTCAATTTAAAGTGGAGAACTTACTTTCTGAGCTTACTCCTAAACAAGTGGTGTTCTTTGGTTACTCGGAATTCATGCCGGGTGCGGGTTTACACCAAATGGTTACCACCGGAAACACCAAAATTTTACCGGCTAAGTACGTACACGAATACCATGGCGATACCAAACTTAAAGGAGAGCTTTGGGCAGGCATACAAAAAATATTCAGCTAACGATGAGACTTGTTTTTGCTTCGCATAACCAACACAAGGCTACCGAAATTCAACGTATGGTGGATGAGCCTTTTGAAATTATTACACTTACCGATTTAAACTTATTGGAAGAGATTCCGGAAACGGGGACTACCCTTCAGGCCAATGCATTGATTAAAGCGCGTTTTGTGCATGAGAAATTAGGCTACAATTGTTTTGCTGATGATACCGGACTGGTGGTTGATGCTTTAAATGGAGAACCGGGAGTTTATAGCGCACGCTATGCCGGAGTGCCTAAAAGTGATGAGGCAAACATGAATAAATTATTGGCTGCACTGGCTGATAAAACAGATCGCTCTGCTCGATTTGTTACGTCCATTTGCTTGTTTTGGCAAGATGAAATGTATGTATTTGAAGGGGAGTTGAAAGGAAAAATTATTACCGAAAAAATTGGCAACAATGGATTTGGTTATGATCCTATTTTTATGCCTGATGGGTATGATGTGACCTTGGCACAAATGGATATGTTCACCAAAAATCAAATCAGTCACCGCGGGAAAGCCTTCCGCAAAATGGCCGAATTTTTAAAAGAAAATTTATAGTAATTAGTTAACGCGTTCCTTCTCCGGTTTAATCAACTCTTCAGGAATAAGAGAACCATTCTCTGCTTCTAAATCTTGCAGTTTATGGTTAAACATGTACACCGGAATTTGTGATAAAATCCAAGCCAATCCTCCTACAATAGCTAGAATAATATTGGTTGAACTGTCTTGTAGCAAATAAGCCAACAATACAAACGCCACGTTAGCAACATACATCACTAAGGATACCTCGCGATGGTTCATGCCTATGCGCAATAACGAGTGATGAATATGGTTTTTATCCGCAGCAAATGGCGATTTTTTACTTAATACGCGCAATACGAAAACGCGTAAGGTATCAAACAAGGGAATAATAAGAATAGCAATTGCAATGCCCGGAGCTGAAGCTAATTTGTAGGCATTTTGAACTTCGGGTCCGTTGAATTGAATAAACTTAATAGCGAAAATAGAAAGCAAAAATCCGGTACATAATGAGCCGGCATCGCCCATAAATATTTTGGCAGGGTTAAAGTTAAATACCAAGAATCCTAGTAATGCACCTGCTAATCCAAATGCTAATACACTCCATCCGGTTTGGTCAATAAAGTTGAACCACAAACCAAACGTTACAGAAGTAATAAAACCAATACCTCCGGCTAAACCATCAACCCCATCAATTAGGTTGAAGGAATTAGTAATAACGATAATAGTGAATACGGTTAAGGCAAAGCCCAACCAAGTTGGTATTTGTTCGATACCGAACAAGCCGTGGAAATTATCAATCAAAATACCTTCACCCCAAACCGTAATGAGTGTAGCCACAATTTGGGCACCCAACTTTTTCATTGGCGAAAGAATAACAATGTCATCTTTCAACCCCGAAAAGAACAAAATAATAAGTGCTGCTTGCAGAAATTGTAAACGGCTATCTACCCCGGTAGAAACGCCCCACAAACTTACCGCAATAGAAAATCCGGCAATAATAGCCAGTCCGCCTAAGCGAGGAATTTTGTTGGTGTGAATTTTTCTAAAATCCGGTTTATCATACAAGCCTTTCAGCTTGGCCACGGTAATAATAGAAGGTATTCCGAATACCACCGTTAGCAACGAAGTCAGAAAAGACAGAATAATGTTTTGCATGAAAACTAATTAACGTGTGAATTAAATGGTTATTGTATACTCGCCAAAGATAATTAAAAAATTTTAATCTGCAGGTATGTGCCAATAAATTCAACCGTTTTATGGAGCTAAGCGGTGACGAGCCCACTGTTCGCCTTGTTTTATAAACTCAAATCGGTCGTGAAGCCTATTGCTTCTGCCTTGCCAAAATTCTATTAATGAAGGTTTTACAATATATCCGCCCCAATGTTCCGGACGCTCCGGTTCGCGGTTGGCAAATTCTTGCTCCACCAATTGGTAGTTCTGTTCTAATTCAGCACGGCTATGCAATACCTTACTTTGCGGTGAGGCTATGGCTCCTAACTGGCTTCCCAACGGACGAGAGTAAAAGTACTCGTCATTCTCTTTAGCCGAAAGTGGTTCAATTACCCCTTCAATGCGCACCTGGCGGTGTAATTCTAACCAACAAAATACTAATGCTATATTGGGGTTCGCAGCCATCTGCTCGCCTTTATGGCTATGGTAATTGGTAAAAAACGTAAATCCGTGTTCGGTAAGCCCTTTTAGTAGTACAATGCGCGCGCTTGGGGTTCCGTTTGCTTTTACAGTTGCCAATGTCATGGCATTGGGTTCGTTTACTTCGGCTTCCATGGCTTCTTTAAACCAAACCTTAAATTGGGTAAACGGATCATCCAATACGTGAGTTTCGTCAAACGTTTTTAAACTGTAATCAACCCTCAAGGCTGCGATATCTTTATTTGATAATTCAGTCATTTTGCACAGTAATTAACCAAGTGTGAAAAAAAAGCAGGGGAAATGTAAAACTATACTCCCATCTTTCACGTACAAATGTAAAGAGAAACGGCAGAATAAAACCTGATTTCTTACCATTAAAAGGAAGTAGTATTTTGAAAATTAAAGAGATTAAAACGTCATTCGAGAAACCACAAAAGGGCAGCTTATTGGTGAGTGAACCGTTTTTGTCGGATGTGAATTTTTGGCGTTCGGTGGTGTTGCTTACCGAGCAAACCCCGCAAGGAACCATTGGTTTCATATTAAATAAACCGGCTCACCTAACCACAGCCGAAGCCATTCCGGGTTTGTTGGAGCAAGAGTTTCCTATTTATTACGGTGGTCCAATGGAGCCAAGTTCGCTTCATTTTGTGCACAAACACGGACAAGCCATTAAAGGTTGTTTTGAAATTCTTCCGGGTATATTTTGGGGTGGCGACATCAACGATATTAATCCCATATTGGCATCGGGCGAAGCTCAACTTTCCGATTTTAAATTCTTTTTAGGTTACAGTGGTTGGGAAATTGGACAGATTGAGGATGAAATGAACGAAAAGGCATGGTGGGTTACTACGGGACAACCGGATATTATTTTTGATGATGATATGGACAACCTTTGGGCTAAAGTGGTGAAATTATTAGGCGAAGACTTTGCCTATATGGCTAACTCTCCAGAAGATGTTTCATGGAACTAAAACAAAAAATCCCGAGGCTTTGACTCGGGATTTTTTTGATCATTATTCTCTATTAACGATTCACGGTAATCGTGCGTGAACCAATTTTTACGGTAAACGATCCATCGCAAGCTCCGTTGCCATAGTTAACTACACGAGCTGTTTTACCTTCAGGAACTACTTCTACTTCACCGGCCGTTAAGCGATATTGGCAGCTTAAATCAAAGCGTAAAGCTTGTGTAATAGTTGAGGTGAATGATTTACCATTGGCGTTTACTCCGGTTGATGAACCGGTGATTAAATACACATCATCCGAAAAATTACCTGAGGTTGACTCACCTGAAACCCACTCGCGAGTGCGGTTAGCATTCCAAGTTCTTATTTTGCCATCAGCAGTGGTAATTTTTGCATTCGATACAACAATAGAATAAGTTAGGTTATTGCTGCTGTTACGACCATTATTGGTGATGGTTTTTGTTCCTTCAATGTGGTTACCATTTTGGTAAAAATTATCCGGTGTAATAGTAATTACGGTTCCAACATCACGGTAACGTCCGGTCCAGGTAACAATTAATTTACCCGAGCGCAATTTGCCATCATTACAAACTGTACCTGTTCCGTAATCAATAGTCATTACGCGTGGTGAAGATGAACTATCAACAACAACAGTTGGTCCGGCTTTACCCAAGTTATTGTTTTGCGCAGCATCTTGTACTTGTTTTACCTCATCGTTTACATGGTGTTCAGCCAAATAGTTATCGGTTGAACTTTGTGTGTCCATGTCTAAAGATTCGTTGCTGTCTTTTTTGCATGAAACAGTGGCAAGAGCAAATGCTAATACGGCAATACCGCTTGCAAGTTTTAATCTATTCATGTTGGTTATTTTTTCTAAGTTGATGTTATAGATGAAGGTAAGAAGAAAAGGTTTAATTGGTATTAAATTTTTCTAAGGCAGCTAAAATAATGCGGCAGGCCTGTTCAATTTGATCATTAGTGATGATGAGCGGAGGAGCAATGCGCAGGTGATTAGTGGCAAATAGAAACCAATCGGTGATGAGGCCATTTGCTATACATTCATCAATTACTTGTTTCGTAAATTCAAAACTTTCTAACTCCAAGGAGAGCATTAATCCTTTTCCGTGCACTTGTTTAATAGCCGGATGCACTAATAAAGAACGAAACAGTTTTTCTTTCTCTGCTACTTCTTGTATCCAGGGGTGTGAAGTAAGTTCTTCCAAACCTGCTAAGGCTCCTGCACAAATTACCGGATGTCCGCCAAACGTTGTAATGTGACCCAAAATTGGATTTTCAGCTAAGGTCATCATCATGCGGTGCGAGGAAACAAATGCTCCCATTGGCATACCTGCGCCTAATGCTTTGCCAAGCAATAAAATATCAGGCACTACTCCGCTATGCTCAAATGCAAACAGTTTTCCTGTACGACCCATACCTGTTTGTATCTCATCAAAAATAAGTAACACGCACAGTTCATCGCATTTAGCACGTAAGGCTTTTAAAAAGGTTTCATCTGTTGGTTTATATCCTGCTTCGCCTCTTACCACCTCAATAATTACACACGCTGTTTGATGTGTAATACATTCCAATTCATCCAAATTTCCATTGGTTAAAAAACGCACATGGGGTAATAAAGGCCTGAATGCATTTTTATATTCTTCTTCACTATTTAAACTTAATGCTGCATGTGTGCTGCCATGATAAGCATGTTTAAACGCTACAATTTCTGAACGTCCGGTAACACGTTTGGCAAGTTTCAATGCACCATCAGTAGCCTCGGCACCGGAGTTTACAAAGTACACCGAGTTTAATGATGCCGGAAGGAGAGACGTGAGTTTTTGTGCCAACTGCACTTGAGGTGCTTGCACATATTCGCCATACACCATCAGGTGCATGTATTTATCTACTTGGTTTTTTATAGCCTCTTTTACACGTGTGTTTCCATGACCTAAACTACTCACGCTAATACCCGAAATTAAATCGATGAACGGTTGTTGTTGCTTATCGTAAAGGTAAATGCCTTCTGCACGCTCAAACTCTAGCAATAAAGGAAAGCGCGTGGTTTGTGCTTGGTGTTGTAAAAATAATTGGCGGTTGCTCATGTGCATGATACAAATATGGGTAAAATTCTAACTATAAGTTAGGTGGTTTTAACAGCCACTAGCAAATAAGTAAAAGCCGGTACGCTTCATGTTCTTCTTTTGGTGCACGGTGTATACAAGGAGGTACTTCACTTCCGGGATGGTCAACCGCTAAGCGCCATAAATGACCAACGCCCAAAGAGGTAATGTGTGCATGAGGTTTGGGTTGATAGTGTAAATCTAAAAACTGTTCACTGACATACGCATCAAAATCCTGCGGATTACCGGTGTATGATTGTTCTAGAGCTAAACGAAATTCGGGAAGTTGAATTTTTTGTGTGGCTTGTGCGTTGGGAACAAGCTCGCTGGGAGCACCAACATACGTGCACAAAAAAGTAGAGGTAGGCACAGGCGAACGATCAACATGAAAGGAATACACATCGGTTGGAAACAAAGCCGGAGTATCGTCTCTATCATATTGTTTAATGATGTTGAGGGTAGGCATAGCACCATGTGCTTTAAGCAATTCCCAATCGGCTAAAATAGTTTCACGCGCCAACTCACCCGCAGCACTTAGTGATAGTGCACGAATATCATCCGGTTCAAGCGTAGTGATGTTTCCGGTTAATGTGGCTTTTTCTATGAGCTCTGCAAAGTTGCCTTGTAAGGTGCGCGACCAACACAACGCATTCATTATACCGCTAAAAGGTGTAGCTACCAATTCGGTAAACGAATGCACCTCGTAAGCTTGGTTATCGGTGTGGGGAATAAGCAACATGGGCGAAAGATAAGATTAGTTTAGCTGCATCGCTAAAACCAAAACAATAGGGTGTTTTTGTTTTTACTGTATAGTTAGTTTTACGACACACAAACAACAGGTCCGATAGCTATCGGACCACGTGAACGTTAAATGTGTTATTTCAAGTGAAATTATTAAGTTAATTGGCGTATTAATTACATCTGTTTTGAGGGACAGAAAATACCAATTATGTTCATGGTGTTAAGTAAACTAACCTAACCTTTTAAAGCAAGAGATCCAATAGTACTAATTAGTAAACGGTAAGTTTTGAAGTAACGCGATCTCCATCTGCAATAATTTCAATAAGGTAAACTCCGGTAGCTAGATTTGGTGTGAATGAGTACGTATTGTTTCTGTAAAAACGATCACGATAGAGTTCTACTCCTAAAGAATTGCGCACAATTAGTTCGGTATGGGTATAGACTTGACCTAATAATATATTAACAACAGCAGTATGAGGATTAGGGTAAATTAAAAATTGAGGTAACGAGGAAATTTTGTTTAGACCCGTTGAGTTGTATGTATATACTCGCACTTCGCCCGATTCCGTTCCGTTAGTGGCGTTAAAAGTAGCACCAATAGCAAGTGTATAGTTATCGGGCATGCTCAAACTCCACCCCGAACGATCGCCTGTTGAGGAACCATTTATTGGTAACCCTTGTTGTATCCAATCGGTACCATTCCATTGGTATACTTTTACTTGTCCGGCATCTGTTCCATTTTCATCACTCCCTGAGCATCCAAATGCAATGATATCTGCGTGATACATCCTTATCGACCAACCCGCACGATCTCCTGCTTGATCCCCATAAAGGTCAACACCTTTCTGTTCCCATCTTGTTCCGTTCCAACTGTAAATGCGCACTAGCCCGGCATCAGTACCATTTCCATCATGATAGGGCGAGCCAATTGCCAACGTGTTTTTATCAGGCATATAAACTGCCCAACCCAATCTATCCTCCGAGGCTAGTCCATTTATAGCCTCACCTTTTTGTTCCCATCCTAATCCGTTCCAACTCCACACACCAACTTGTCCGGCATTATTTCCATTCTCATCATGCTGAAGTGCTCCAATGGCAATTGTATTCGAGTCGGGCATGCTAACCGCATTACCGAAAAAATCTCCGGCATTTTTACCTTCAATTGCAGCACCTTTTTGTATCCAATTTGTACCATTCCACGAAAAAATACGCACATGTCCTTGTCCTTCGCCTTTTGCACCACGGTAATTATATGCAGCTGTTGCAATCGTATTAACATCCGGCATAGCAATCGTATTTCCACAACGGCTGCTATCCATACTGCCAATTATATCATCCCCTTTTTGCATCCACATTCCATTCTTCCAATCAAATACTCGTACTTGGCCTTTTTCAAATCCATCAGCATGATGCAATAATGCGGATACAGCAATCGTATTTGAATCGGGCATAACTACGGTGTTTCCGCAACGATCGTTATCGGCTTCCCCTAAAATTGGAGCTCCTTTGGGTTGCCAGTTTTGTCCGTTCCATGTGTATACCTGCGCTTGTCCTGCATTGGTATGAACGCTATCGGCAAAATACGCACCTACGGCTATTGTATTATTATTGGGCATGCTAACCGAACAACCTGCACGATCTCCGGCACGCGTTCCATATATGCTGTTACCTTTTTGCGATTGCGCCTCAACACAAACGTTAACACCATAAAAGAGTATCAGCAGGAATGAGATTTTTTTACCCATAAGTTCAATAATAGGCTAAAATTTTAATAGACTGTGCTATACTCTTTTTTGATGCGTTGGATTATTGTTTTTCCCTTTATTCACCAGCTGCCGCGCGAAAGGATTAGCTGCGTTGAACTGCGTTTCGCACGGCAGCGATGGCGTAACCACTATAAGCCATCTTTCTCTCCCTATTGTTTTATGATTTTTCCGCTGTACGTTTTTTTATCATCCAAAACTTGAATAAAGTATACACCGGAATTTAAATCGGTAAGATTGATATGATTAGTTGTTTCTCTGAAGACTTGTTCGAATACACATTTACCTGTTTGGTCAACTATTTTTACAAAGTGGTCCTCGCTTGTCCATTCAAGAGTTACAAAATCATGGGTTGGATTAGGTATAAGTTGTACTTTAAAATTGTCATCTGATAAATCATCAGATAAGCCACTAGTTAAATGATTAGTTAACATATATGTCCATACAGGCATAAATACAGGGACACCTGATACATTTGGTGTTTTGTTATCTTGAATAGTGCAAGCATGTTCATCTCCACTCGTTACATTGTAAGATGTTGTTAATTGTCTTGTGTTACTATAAGGCGCAAAAAAACTATCAACATTAACTGGGTTGCCGTACTCGTTTAATCCTAAGCTATCCCAAATTTGTAGTTGATGATTCGTGTGTTCGTCAAGAATATGATTGAAGCAATAAATTGCATTACGGGGTGTTTGCCAATTTCCGTTAGATAGCCATAATGGAGGAGCGTCTGTAATGTTGCGCCAATCCTTTGGTGATGAGAAGCAAATGGCCCGTTTAATTGGATAGTATTTGGCAATGAGCGCAGCATGCCCACCACCTTGTGAATGTCCTGAAAATATAATTTTAGGGTAGTTAAGGTTATTATTGGCATCTAAATATTGACCCCAATTTTCAGAAGGATAATTACTCTTTAAAAATAATAACAATTTTCTTGTTCTACTAAGTATAGATTCTTCAGCTGCGATTGAAATTTCGGTAGAATAATCAACCCCTTCAACAATTTCTCTCCTTACATCTTCAAAGCAGTTAGCATCGGTTGAATTTGTACAAAAGCTTCCAACCGTTGGCACATTTGGATACATAAGTCCAATGCTATGAAAACCCAGGTTTGCCGATAGTGTTCCAAATAGTGTGGCCCTTTTAGGCTCTCCAAAACTACCGGGTAAATGAACAACCAAAATTTGTTGAGCATTTACAGCCGGATTAAAATAAACGTAGTGAGAATCTGCATTAAATGTTGCAATCAATGGGTCTGTATCACTGGGTTTAATTTTTTTTATTTGGGTTTGTGCAAAAACTCCGGTACCTATTAAAAAGAAGCTAAAAAGTAATATCAATTTGTGATTCATCAGTTTTATGTTTACCCCCTCAGACTACCCTAAGTAAAAAAGGTTTAATTCCCACGCTGCCACGCGAAAGCATTAGCAGCACTGAACTGCGTTTCGCGCGGCAGCGATGGGGGAAGTATGCAACCCCTAAGGGGTTGTTTACTTACATCTTTCTATTTAATTACCTATATGTAATCCCTACGGGATTAAGTGTTTTGCATAGATATTAACCTCGTTAGAGGTTACATTTTGATTGAAAGAATTTATCTAGTTGGATTGGTTAACCCCTTTGGGGGTTACATGTGTATCGCTAATGTTTTTCAGCTTTTCTCAGTTGCCGATTGCACAATGCCTTCTTTTAGTGCTAAAATAAGGAAATTTCGTAAACGACCTGTTGAACAAATAATTATTAACCGAAGTTATTGTTTACCATGCTCCTTCAGCAAATAGAATTGTACCAATAGCAGAAACTGCATCTGCTAAGATTCCGCAGAATGCTATTGCTAAATAATTAACTCGAACTTCTGGTTTTCTGATTATATCATATAACCACCAAACGAATGCAGTGAACGTCAAGCTGAGTGGTATAATACAAAGTAATAAAGTAAAATACTTCTTAAGGCTTGAAGCAATCACATAAGCATTTGGTCCGGTCAATGCGCTTAGGAAAATTGTCGCTGCATTCACAATTCCAATCAAGATTAGGAGTCTAAATAGAATTTTACGCATTTTGTTTCTCGTGATTTTATAATTATTGGTTACGTTTTGCAAAACTGCTTTTAGGTGCATGGCAAGTTTCACCCGGCCCCCGATATATTTTCAAAGTACAGCTTCTTTCCGTCAAATTTAAACACCCACCAAAGCACATGTTCACAAATTGAACTGTCGTTCTCTGGTATCTCGTCCTCTGAAATGGATTTACTTTTGTAATCATTGTTTGAGTTTGTTCCAACAGTCAGTGTTACAAGGCCTTTTTCAGTTTTTATACCCCAATAATGGTAGCATGGTTCTGTTTTGATAATTGCTTCAAGTTCTAAGGTGTCCTTGTTTAGCAGGTTCTCGATATTCAGGTTTCTAAATAGCTCGTTTATTTGGTCAATCTGTAAACTCTCAGAAACGTCACGATAAAACCTAATGAACATGGCTCTTGTTACTTTGTTACCATTTTTTTCAAGTTGTGAATTGAAAGTAGTGTCGTCAATGTAAATACCAATGGTTTCGTTTGAAAGTGGGAAGCTAAAAAGGTTTGCAATTTTTTCCTTGTCATTAGATGCAAAAATTGCTTGAAGTCGTTTTAGTTCTTCAATGAGAATTTGACGCTCAGTTTTACTTGCAGTCGTTTCACTCTGCTGTATTACAGTTGCTGTATTACTTGCGATTTTCATAGTGTTTGCACTATTGCATGAAGCCAATAGTCCAAATACTGTTAAAAATATAAAGGTATGTCTCATAAGATTTTTCAATAGAAGCAGGTTGAAATTGCTTTCGTCTAACGTTCGGCAACCAATATCGGTTCCGGCTTGCGAGACGTTTATTGGTCAGCCTAAGATAAACAAAATACGGAAACGAAAACAATAACTTAGCACTTTAGCGCCACTCTCTGCAGACGCGTGTTAGCATCCGTTTTTTTTGATGATCATAAGATTCTTAATTCAATTCTTTTATATCCCCGCAACAGTTGAATTCATCATCGATGGTCCAATCTATTATCGGAAAAAATCTAAACACTCTTTTTTCAACGTAATGACATTCTTCGGGGCCAATTCTGTCGCTTGAATTTAGTTGATAATAAACGGTCGTTTTAAAATATCTATTTTTCGCATTTGAAATCTCAACATACTCTACTGTACCTACTTTTGGAGAGTCCCAATATCTTTTGAAGGAAATATCGTCAATAAGAAATTTACCTACTGGGATTATAAGTAACCCCAGATATAGCACTATTAAGTATCTTCTATGAAATATAAATTCAAAAATAATTGCAACCAATATTAAGACTAAGGTCAAAAAAGTTACAATAGTATCCGTATAATATCCTTTTATAGAAAGGGGAGTCAGATTTAAGAATAAGTCTGCGATAATGAGACATAAGGTTTGTGTCAAGATGTGTTTATTCATAAAATTGCTTGTAGCTACATATCTATGCCACATGTAACTAATTTAGTGTGCACTATGTTATTTGATTAAAGTTCACCCCGTATTTCTGGTAGATGCTATTAGGGGGCGTTTATTTCTGTCTGTATTCATACTAATTAGAGCCCAATTGTCCTCCGTTGTTAAACTCACGAAAAATATGTCGCCATCGTCAAAATATTTCCACGTTCCACTTTCATAGTTTTTGGTTTTGTCGTGGATTTGATACGTTCTGTCAGCCTTAAGTTCAATGATACAGTCTTTGCAGCCCTTATAATTTGTCAGATTGTAATTCCCAATGTAAATTTTTTCTATGTTTTTTTTCCAATTTTCCTTTGTCGTAAGCCAAAATGTATAAATACCACTTACTAAAATGAATGTGAAGCCTGAAAATAGTCTCTTCTTACCAGTCTTGAAAAATGTATACTCAAGAATTGTCAGACTCATGAGAATGAAAAGTCCATGGATGACTATACTTGCTAATGTCCCAAGTCCCGTTGTACTCATTTTTTTTCGTTTTTAAATGTCGTTTAACTTAATGGGTGAAGGCTATTACTTTTCATATCATTCAAACTTATCGGAAGTGCAGGGGTAATAGTTAGTTTCATGCTATGTATTTTTTACTTCAACTAAATAAACCTTTTTAAGGCGTAATAGCAAACTCAACCTCATTTTTGTGTGCATAGAAACCAGGAAGTGCTAACCTGTTCCTTCCTGATGCTAAACTCACGTTTTCGTTGCCTATTTTAGGGTGTTTTTCCTGCGTTTTTGAAGGCCCAACAAAAAACTTACGTTCAATTGAATTTTTTTATTACCTTAGTTATAGTAAATTTAACCATAATTAAAATTAAACACTGCGTTACTATTCGGTTACACCAGTATTAATGCACCTTATAAACCCAAATCAATACAGAATGAAAAAACGACTCCTGCACTATTTTTTATGCCTGTTACCTATGTTGTCATTCGCACAACAGGATCAGGTGCAAGTGGTAAAATCCGGAAATGGTTTTGCACTTGTGGTTAATGGAAAAGAGACCTTCATAAACGGAATGAATTGGGATTATTTTCCCATTGGTACAAACTACAATTACAGTTTATGGAATCAATCGGATGAGGTGATTATGGCAGCGCTTGACAATGAGATGTCGCTGCTTAAAAACATGAAAGTAAATGTGATTAGACAATACACCGGTGTGCCGGCTAAATGGATAAAATACATTTACGAGAATTATGGTATTTACACCATGCTCAATCACTCCTTTGGTCGTTATGGATTAACCATAAACGGCAAATGGGAACCCAATACGGATTATGCGAATCCTTTTGTGAGAGAACAACTCTTAAAAGAAACCAAAGAGATGGTTGCTCAATACAAAGAAACTCCGGGTATTCTCCTGTTTCTTTTGGGTAACGAAAATAACTATGGTCTTTTTTGGCGTGGTGCAGAAACAGAAAATATTCCGTTTGCCGACAGAAAATCAACCAAAGATGCCTACCACTTATATAACCTCTTTAATGATGCTGCCAAGGAGCTAAAAGCTATTGATAAAAACCATCCTATTGCTATTTGTAATGGCGACTTATTGTTCTCGGAAATTATTGCTAAAGAGTGCAAGGATGTAGATATTTTAGGGATTAACTGTTACCGTGGTAGCACGTTTACCGATTTGTACGACCGTGTGAAAAGAGAACTGAATATGCCGGTTTTACTTACCGAGTTTGGTTCGGATGCATACAATACATTAGCGAATAGCGAGGATCAAGAATACCAGGCCAAAGTATTACTAAGCAACTGGAAAGAGATTTACGAAAATGCCGCACGATTAGGTAGAAACGAAAACAGCTTAGGTGGCTTTACGTTTCAGTTTAGTGATGGCTGGTGGAAAACGGGTCAAACGCTTAATTTAGACGAACACGATGTAACAGCCTCATGGTCGAATGGGGGGTACAGAAATGATTTTGTGGTAGGTGAAAATAACATGAACGAAGAATGGTTTGGTATCTGTGCAAAAGGACAAACCAACGAACGTGGTACTTACGAATTGTATCCAAGAGCGGCTTACTACGCATTACAAAATATACACCGCATTAATCCATACACCGAAACTATTGCTTCAATCCAAACGGTTTTTGCCGGTGTAGCCATTGCTGATTTTGCATTAAAAGCTAGGGGTGATAAAGCGGTATTGGAATCAAAGGATAAAGGCAAATTGTACTTAAGTAATTTACAAGCTAATTTCTATACCTATCAAACCGGAGGAAGTTTAATTAAAACACCAAAGGTGGCAAATCCATCGGGTACTACTACTTATCCCGATGCACAAGGGTTTGATCACATGGAGTCATTTAATGTGGGTGTAACTGCACGACCTGCTCCAAACATAAGAGCAAATGTTCAGTTTAACGTATTAGGTAATGTGGCTACCAAACCTATTGATGAAATTTTTTACGAAAACAGAGGCCGTCCACTAATTGTATCTACACCAAATGGTCCGCAAACGATAAACTCTAATAATAGAATACAACTTTACAAAGCGAGTTACAGTTGGGATGCACGCGATTTTAAACTAACAGGTTTTTATCGTACGGGTCATTACCATTGGGGATATGAGGGTGATTTTTTTGCACTTTATCCGGAGGCAAATTATGGTCCTAACATTGATATTTATAACGGTAATGCTCCGTTTGGTTTTGAGGTAGAAGGAAAGAAAAAGTTTAAAGGATTAAAGGCTGCTTTTGGTCCGGAGTTATGGTGGGGTGCTAACCCCGCAGTATTAGTAAAGTACAGCAGAAATGTTGCCGGGTTAGACATGACCGGTATTTTTCATGAGGATATTATTCAACGTACCAACCTACAAAGTTCGTTTGCAGTGCCTATTCCAAAAACCAGAAGATTTACGTTGGTGTTAGGAAAGAAGATGGAGAAGTTCTCTTTTAACTTAGGTGGTATTTGGGGTGGACAACCACTTAATGGAAGAGCATTCCAAATGATTGAAAACGATGTGGTGTATGAAGATAAAATTAGAAGCACGGATAATTTTGGTGGCAAGCTAAAACTTACCTATTCGATTGGTGCTATGAATTGGTACGGACTAGCCTCATACATGGGTTTAGTAGCTAACGGAGGTGTTGATCAAACTAAAACGTTTACGGGTTGGGTATTAAAAGATGTTGGAAGTGGTAATATGTATAATGCACTTACCGGATTTACCTACAACATTGGTAAGTTGCAAATTGCGCCAAACTTCTTGTATCAAAAACCATTGGTAGGTCCAATAGGTCCTAATTATGCAGCTCCAGCTCGTCCGCGAAATATTTTAGATGATCCGTTTTCGGTAAGAGGAAACAGAGAAACCATGGCGGGTGAGTTATTAATTAGTTATGACCCAACTCCTGCAACATGGATGTATGAGTGGGATAACGATAGAATGGAAGATGCCAAGTTTGCCATGAGTGCAGGATTTGTTTACCGTCATTTACCAACAGTACAAGATGCTGCTATTGGTATTTTAGGAAATGGTCGTACCACGTTTGTATTTCCGGGCTCAGCACCTGCGCAAGATTTGTGGGAGTTTAATGCCAGAATGGTTTCTAAATTTAACCGTGATTTAGGTGTGATTGGTAACTTCTATGTTGGAAACGGACAAGCCAACGGAAGTGATACCAGAACCATTCAACGTTTTGGAATGGACATCAGAACCATTTATAAAAAAATGAAGTTGATGACTATCGCAAAAATTGATGATTGGGGCCCGTTTGATTATCACCGAGATTTTAACCAAACATTCCCGCTTCAATTAATTGGCGATTTATCGTTAGAGGTAAGCAAACCCGATTGGTTTATGATGCCGGGAACAAAAATTGGTATCAGAGGAACGTATCGTACGTTAAATAAATACTCCAACAGGTATGCACCTATTTTAACGATGAATAGTTTGGGACAATTTGTACCTGACCCGAATGCAATTGGATTCCCTAATGGAAACGAGTGGGAAATACGCACCTACATTCAAATTAATATTAATAATTAACGCTATTCTATACCATTTAATCAGAGAATAAAATGAATACTCTAGGTAACAGAACTAAGTTTATCCTGCTCGTATTTACCCTTGTTGTTTTTCAATGGGGATGCGAAAGAAAATTATCTGACGATGCAGTGTTGCCATCGTTTGCAACTACTGCCGGAATTTTTACGGATAATTTTATTGGTATGGGTTCTAATTTTTATTTCCCATTTGCCGATGCAAAACCGGATGTGTTTTCGGTTGATATGAAAGAAGGTTTTGAAAGCAATGCATCTATACGTATTGATGTGCCAAACAATACCGATCCAACCGGAACATATGCCGGAGCAATTTTCAGGGTGGATGGTGCAGGCCGAAATCTGACCGGATACGATGCGTTGACATTTTATGTAAAAGCATCAACAGGAGTGAAGTTGGGTGATGTGGGATTTGGAATTGACTACTTGGGTGATAAGAACAGAGTTTCTACGCAAAATGTAAATGTGGGCACCAATTGGTCTAAAGTAATTATTCCTATTCCCGATCCATCTAAACTCGTTAATGAACGTGGCGTGTTTTGGTTTGCAGCCGGAACACAAGGAACCAACGGTGCAGGCTATACCTTATGGTTTGATGAAATTAAGTTTGAGAAATTGGGCAACGTGGGTAAACCAACATCCAATATTTTAGATGGAAACACAAGCACCGTTAAAGCATTTATCGGTTCTACTATTAACATAACAGGCATCAGTAACACCTACAATTTAGTTACCGGACAAGATGTTAAAGTGCTTTCATCATCTACCTATTTTACATTCACCAGTTCTAACCCAACTGTGGCAACGGTTGATGCGAATGGTGTAGTAACAGTGTTGGCAGTGGGTACAACCGAAATCACTGCCAAGGTAAATGGAGTTGCTGCAAACGGAAAGTTAATTGTTGATTGTAGAGGCGATTTAGTAAGTGCGCCTACACCAACTCGTCCGGCAGCCGATGTGAAATCGATTTTTAGTGATGCATATACCGATGCAACTCAAAGCAATTTTACTCCTGGCTTTGGTGGTTCAACCACAGTAACCGAAATTTTAACTACAAGTTCAGGCAAAGTAGCACAATACACCAACAACAACTACACAGGTATCATGTTCACCGAAAACCCAATTGATGCAACCACCATGGGCTATTTGCATATTGATGCGTATGTAGAAACCGCTTCTTCAACTATTGGTATTCAAATTAGAGATATCGGTGCTAATAAAATTATTGAAACCGATGTGAACACCGGTAATCCATTAGGTGATGATAAAGACTTAAGAACCACTTTAAGCGGATTTCAGGCAGGCGCTTGGAAGTCGTTTGATATACCGCTTAACGGGGCTATTCTAAATCAAAAAGGAAACATAGGAGCTATTATCATCACAGGTGGACCAAGTTTTATTCTGGATAATATTTATTTCTACAAGTAGTCTTTCATTAATCATGTTCTATTAAAAATTGAAACAATGAATTTTTTAACTAAAACAATATATGCAGCCACTGCACTTGTTGCACTAAGCGGTTGCGAGGTAGATCCGGTACAAACGTTACCTGAGCGTAATTTTGAATTGGTGTGGAATGATGAGTTTGATGGCGATTCGGGAACTGCACCTAACGCATTAAAATGGACGTACGATTTAGGTACTGGTCAAAACGGTTGGGGAAATAATGAACTTCAAACCTACACCAGCAGCAGACAAAATGTAATGATGGATGGTAAAGGAAATTTGGTGATAAGAGCACTGAAAGACAATGCCGGAAGATACACTTCAGCAAGACTAAAAACCGAAGGATTGTTTTCGCAAAAGTATGGCAAGATTGAAGCGCGTATTAAAACACCAACAGGGGCGGGTATGTGGCCGGCATTTTGGATGTTAGGTAATAACATCAGAACCATTGGTTGGCCAACGTGTGGTGAAATTGATATCATGGAGCAAAAAGGAAAATTCTCAAACATTACGTATGGCACTATTCATGGTCCGGGCTATTCAGGCGGACAAGCCGTAAGTGGACCTTATGCATTACAAAATGGTCGTTTTGATGATGATTTTTATGTGTATGCGGTGGAATGGAGTGAGACTAAAATTGATTTTTTCGTGAACAATTACCTCTATAAAAGAATTACTCCTGCAGATGCCTCGGGCGAATGGGTTTTTAATCAATCGTTTTTCTTATTGTTAAACATTGCTGTTGGTGGAAACTTCGGTGGCCCACCCAATGATAACACACCGTTTCCGGGTACAATGACTGTTGATTATGTACGAGTGTACAAGCAATTGTAATTCGATTAATCAAATACGGATGAGTAAATAACATTAAACAGATAGAACATAAATAAGAGTTGGTGGTTTATTCCACGATAAAAGAGTGAAGTAGAACGTAAATCATGTCAAGTTTAAACACAGGTAAGCAAACATCTTTAGTAGAGATAAAGAGATTGAAAATAGAGGGCGAAAACTTCTTTTGTATTTCCAATCATGATGAGATACGCCCATTTTTCATGAGTGTAGTAAGCGATTCGAATCATTGGCTCTTTATTGCAAGCAACGGAGGTGTTTCTGCCGGACGTAAGAGCGCAGAGTATGCATTATTCCCGTATTATACCGCTGATA
>JACCDH010686802.1_pt1 | contig 23619 bp, 42 predicted proteins | sample 7442481 | NCBI WGS metagenome assembly JACCDH01 (sample SAMN15323433, study PRJNA562643) | freshwater metagenome | isolation source: river surface water | place: USA:Blue River Watershed | collected 2017-08-15
ATTCGAACCGCAGGAGTTAGTGATCCATTTTCTCTAGAAATCTTTTTACCTTCAGGTTCTTCTTCCTTACCCGAGTCATATACCATTTTATCCAACTTAATAGTCGGTTCGGTTATAACAAGTATGTGTCTATCTAAATCGCTAGCCATTAATTAGGATTATCTAGTTTTTTATTAATATTATTTAAAGCCTTTAATTCAGCAGGCGTAGCCTTACCTGAAATTAATTTTGCTGAAGTTCTATCTGTTAATGTTTGCGGCTGATTTGTATCTAGTGCAGCACCAACAGTTGTTTGTCCGTTTTCAATAATTACGTTACTTTGACCGGGTTTTAATACGTTTGGTGGTAATATTTCTTTAGCACCATTTGATTTTTCAGATGCCTTTCTTTTTAAATATTCTAATCTCTTCTGGTCTTGTACCGGAAGTCTCTTAGTTTCAATAAATTTATCACGAACAAGATTAGCTTCTTTAACATCAATTCCTGGCTTTTTCCATCCAACTAAGAGAATATCTGCCGGAGGAATAATTAGAACATCACCTTCACCAACTGAAAATGGATTTGAAATTCCATTATATTTTAAGATTTGGTCAGAAAGTTCAGCAGTTCCATAGACATTCAAAGATATTAAGTCAATTCGACCTGCATGATAATCAGTAACAACAAACGTGTCATTATCAACCGTATCATTTTTAAATAGAAGATAAGGCTCAGTCATGATAACCTTTTCTTCTGATGTTTTCTTGTTTTGAAAAGTTTTAAGTTCCATTATTCGTTAGCAAATTTTCTAAATACTTTATCAATTGAAGAAGGTTTCAAGTTATTAGCATTGATACCTCCACCTGATTTGTCTTTATTACCATATGCTGAAACTTCATGTAAGTTATTAATATCAGCACTATCATCTGGCTGTAAGTAAAATCTACCTCTTCCAGCGTTAAACATTCTTTCAATATCAGCTTTATCTCTTGGTCTACCTGGTTTTAATGTAATTTCAACTTCCATAACTTCTGGAAAATCTTGTACACCATTACCACCTTTAAAATTAATCTTAGTATTTGTACAAACTAAGTTTCCCATTACCATCATTGGATTTAATGGATTCCCAACTGTTACGTGCCACTGTCCAGTTGAATCACCGGTTAACAATGCGTTTGCAACCTCACCACCTTGTGGAGAGTTGAATAAATCCATCAACATACCACCTAAAAGGTTACTCATCATCTTAGATCCACCTAGACCATTTTTCTTAATATCATCAACGATATTAGTTGCCATACTCTGTAATTGTCCTAATACTGAAGTTAAGAATCCTTTATAGTCTCCGTTTCTTAATTTATTAATATCGCCAAATGGTTTACCAATCGATCCACTTCCTAGATAACGAACAGCTCCACCCCAGAAAGGTGCAGTTGAATAAGTAAGAGCCAATACGTTTGATAATTGGTCCATAAAAAGAACCTTTGGGTTTGCACCATAAACCGATTTCATTTGATATTGGAATTTAAGAGTAAATTCTTTATCAAAAAGAAGACCCTTATCTCCACGAACAACCATTGATGCAATTTTATTATAAGGACCAAATACGTGGTTTGGGTATGTTCCTTTTAACGGGTCAAATCCAGCTCCATGCGCTTCCATTTGTGCAACTTGTACACCATTTAAACCTTGGCCAGCTCCCATAAAAGCTTTACCAACTTTATTACCCATTAAAGCTCTACCTAATTTACCACCAGAGTTTTCATTATTTGTTGAAGTAATTGTTTGAACATCAGCCTCAACATCCTTCCAATCATATTTGTAATCAAGTGCAAGTAAGTCGCTTAAACTATTACCAGTTTCTTCAGACATCCAAGTAACAGCTCTTGCAACATCTGGGCTTTTTCTTGGTATTTTTGTTCCATCTTGACCTACTGAAAATGGAGTAATAATATCGTCTTCTACTGGATATGGAAATCTACGCAATGTTACCATAAATGTATTTGGAATTTTTCCAAGATATTTACACATTGCAAAATCAGAATAATTATAACGATAACCTAAAGATCCTTTTTCATCAGTTATATTAATAATATTTCTGATTGTCGGTTCTACGAGAGTAGATGCATCTATTTTATTATAAACTTCAGCAGTTGCCGATTCAGTAGCTGCTTCGCTTACTGGGCTTAATGGAGTTCCTCTATATTTAAATAGAGAATATCTGTTAAATGTAGAATATGGAGCCATACCATCATTAACAGTTTTACCATTAGTTTTAGCACCTTCTGGAGCTTGCTCAGACTTATCTAACGTATATTTATAAGACTCGTTTCTTTGTTGATATAACTTATTTTCACCAGGTGCGGCTTCAACCGAATTCTTAACCCCGGCAAAAGTATTATTTTTACTAAAATTTGTAATAGGTTCGGTTGGGCTAGTAACATTATTTGCCTGTAATACAGTTTCTGGAAGTTCGTCTGAAGATGCAATTGTTTTAGTAGCATCTTTAGTATTGATGCTCTTATATTTTTTCTTTACAGAGCCACTTGCAGGCTTTGAAGCCTTTTTAGGATCTTTTCCTAGATTCCAAACTTTGTTGTATACATTATTTGCCTTATTGGCAACACCGTCTATAATACCTGGCATTTCTGATCTATGAATATTTTTTAGGCAATATTTACCTATCTTATATATTCATAGTACTTTGAATGTCTCCGGTAAAATTAATAATCCCAAAGATTAGAATAATGGCATCGAATATACCCAGGAGCATTGATTTGAGCTCCTTTTTTGTAAGATTTTCGGAATCTTACATTAAAATCAACGTCTTCGCTTGTACCAATTGTATCTCTCCATTCAATATCAAACTTTTTCTTATGTATAAAAAGCCACGGTGCCATAACAATCATGCCTGGTTTAACATGATTAATCACCCATTCTCCGCCAACTTGGTTGAATTTATAAGTTTCTAAACCTTCAGTTGAATATGTTGCCGTAGTATCTGGCCATCGGTGGTCAGCACTGTCAAACCAGACTGTATTTGAATAGAAATCAAGTTCACTATTTTGATTGTAAATATCAACTAACATATCAAAATAATTAGGCAACAGAAGGTCATCAGAGTCCATATATGTGATTAAGTCTCCAGTTGTTATAGTTACACCAACCTGCCTAGGAATTCCACGATAATACTTCTGGTCACCAACCAACTCATACATATTTGGCATGCCGTCTTTAGAAACATAGGCATACTTAATTTTAGGCTCGGTTCGGTATCTTTCTAAATATAGATTATGTGTTATTCCGCAACCATCGCTAACAATGATTAATTCTGAATTAGAATAGGTTTGATCCAGGAAGCTCTGTACAGCCCTTATAAATTTATCAATTGAATCTTTTCGCGATCCAGGATAGTCTCCTAGATATGCCTGCATAACTACAGATATTTTTGGATTAAGTATCATCCTTTATCTATTTTATCTAATTCAGCAGAATCCGGTCGGTAGAGTAACTTATCAAAGTAATCTTTTCGGTCTGGTTTTCGGTCATCTAAAAACTTTTTAAGAGCTATTGCAAATTCGTCTTTAGTATGGTAGTAATATTGTCCTTTAGAATAAAAGGATCGATTAGAAAGTTCATACAATTCTTTTAAATGTTTTTCAATAAAAAAGTCTTGTAAGTTTCTAAATAGTTCATTAAGCTCAAATTGGGTTTTTACGCAAAAAATAGAATCAACAACAAACATATAACTTTCCCATTTTTCAGCAAATAGTTTTTCAAGATCCGTTACCGTTGAATATTCCTTTCGGCTTAAATTAATTTTGGTTTGTTTACCTTCAAAACTGCCGTCAAATGTTAACCCAAAAAAGTATCTTTTGAGGAAATCAATATCGTCATAAAGTTGATCGATCTTTAGCATATATCTAGGCATGGTGTCATCAAACTTGACATCATAGATAATAGCTCTTACCGGAAATAAGATATTTGGGAACCTTTTGTTTGAAAGAAGAGCATAAATTCGTTCACCTTTAGTATATAGTTTATGCTTTATCATGTTCTAAATAAGTAACATTATTGAAGAATGAAAGTATATTTTCGTTCTCAATCTTTTTATCAGATATGACGTTGAGATTAAATTCAAAATCTCGATAATAGAAATCAGTAACCGTCTCTTTTAAGTTAGAGATGGTTACTGGTTCTAAATTTTTAAATAAGTAGAGGATTTTCTGATCAGAGTGGAATATAAGTACAGATTCTAAGACTTTGAAAATATGAAGCCCAATAACTGATTGTTTAGGTTCTTCTCCATAGGGACACGATTTTGCTAATTTATTTGAAATAGCATGGTAGTCAATTATAGTACTATAGTCAGACTCTACACTTTTCAAATAACGAACATAATCTCTTCTATGCTCAGACCAGATGCAATCAATAATTAAACTCATTATTATACCATGAGAGATTGAAGCTTTTGGATTTGTGAACTTAATTCAGAAATCTTAGCTTCGATTTCAGCTTTAGTAGGCTGATAATGTTCTCCCCAATCTTTGATTATTTTTATTTGATCAGGATCCTTAGTGCTACCAAATTCTAATCCACAATCTTCTGAAATATCTAGAAGAAATTTGATTTTATTATCGGAAGCATCCTTAGATTCAAAATCATAAACAATAGTTGAACTGTAACCTTCCCCAGCTGAGTTTGCATTATCATCCTCAACGTATTTAATTACGCCATTGTCTGCCAACTGAACTGAAATAGATTGCATAGTCAATTATTATTTTCTAGCTAATCTTAATTGATTAGCTTGTTTACTTAATTCTCTTGAACGTTTCTTGTCTTCACGGAAAGTTTCTTTACTTTTGAAAACCGTTAGAGTCCAAGACTCTTCTAAAAGAGCAATTTCTTCTTCATTGTAACCTAATTCTGTCCAAGTTTCTTTCATCTTGTCTAGAATAGTTTGAAGTTGATTTTCAATAGCATCCATATTTGCTTTCTCATTCATTTCATGGATTCTATTGCCCTCCTCTCTGGCTTTTTTATACCACTCTTGTCGTTGTGGTGAAAAGAAACTAGTTGCTTCTTTTGCGCGTAAAAGACCATACGCTTTCAATTGGGCTCTACGAGCTCTTCTGTTAGGAATTTGATTCATTGTAATAGTTGTTTAAGAAAATTATAACTTGTTCGTTTATATACGATTGTAGTTTATCTATTTGAATTTGTGAAGTGACTACCGTAGAAATTGTTTTAATCATTTCATCTTTAGATTCATCACTGTTTTCCAGAAGCATATCAAATACTTCTTTTTTCGGTAAATTAATACCTAAATTTAGGTTTAAAGTTTCTACATTTTTAGAAGACAATTTAATAATTAGAGTTTCTAAAGGAGACTTTTCAACCGGTGTAAAAGATTCTTGTACGACAGTTTTTACAACAGTTTGTTTAGAATCTTGTACCTTTTTATCTTTTTTATCTTTTGATGGTAGAGATATAATTGTTGTCGGTGGGAGTGGTAAATCATTAACATCATTAACTACTTCCATAAATTCTTCAACCATGTTCTTAAAGATTCTAGAACCATCTGTGAAAATGTAGAATTCAGAATCTTCTTTTTCAACTTCAACTACCTTACCGAAGTTTTCACCTTTCTTCCATTGAAAGATTTTAGTTTCTTGCGTAGTTTCCTGTACAGTTTCAATATTGTTTTCCATATTGTCATTCTTCTTTAAAATGGTTTTAATCCACGATACTATAGAATTCTTCTTCTGACTCATTATATTTTTCCATGAATTTTTCTATAAATCTTTCAGATTCTTTTCCTTTATCAGACCCCATCCAACAATCTACTCTCTTAATATACATGTTATAAAAATAATGAGAACCCTCTTTTTTCAACATGTTCTTTAAAAAATTCACATCTTCTGGATAATGTCTTATGTTAAATCCCATAATATTATATTATTTATTCGTTATTCCAAACTATCTCCTGATAAACAGGAATTCCAGCCTTTTCAAGTAATTCAACTCCTGAATTATCTCTATAGTCTTCGCAGTAATATACTTCAGCAACTCCGGCCTGTATAATTAATTTAGCACAATCAAAACATGGCATTGTTGTCGTATACAGTGTAGTTCCTACTGAACTGATTGTACTTTTTGCCAATTTAGCAATTGCATTAGATTCGGCATGCAGAACTTCTCGCTTTGTAACATGTCTATGGCAAGAGCAAGACCCATCGGTTGAAAGAATCCAGCCTGCTTCTTCTAATAAATAAGCATGATCTGGATTATCCCAATATGAAGTTTCAAGTTCTTCACATTTATTCTCAAATCCGTGCGGTGTTCCATTATAGCCAACACTAACAATCTGCTCATCTTTGACAATGATGCAGCCAACTTTTCTTCTCTCGGCGTAACTTAATTTTGCAATCTGGTACGCCATTTGCATATAGATCTTATTAATCGGTATTCTTGGCATATTAAAATAAAAAAGGATCTGAATAATTATATTCAGATCCTTCAAATAGTTTATTTTAGATAAAGGTTATTCTCCAGCTTCAGGCTCTCCAGAATCGTCTGGGCTTTTTCCAGATTCAGCCAATTTAACTTCTTGAATCTTTTTATCAAATGCTTCTGAAATCATGTTTAGAGCAGCTTCATAAGCTTCTAATCCAAATTCTTCTTTACATTCTTTTAAAGATTTAGCAGCTAAACCTGCAACTAGTGCTGCATTTTCGCACATATAACTTTCAATAGTATGATCGTCATGCGCATCGCTTTCCCATGCTTTAGCTTCTAATGTTACTTTTTCGTAACAGTCTGATAAAATTTCAGAAACAGCTTTTTCAACTACTTCTTCAGCTTTTTCTTCAGCAGATGGTTTCTCTTCAGATTCGTTAGCTTGAACTTTATCAGCTTCCTCTTCATCGTGTTTTTCAGGTGATCCTAAATCAACAACTTCTTTTTCGATTTCTTCAGCTCTATCCATTTCTGAAACAAACTGATCAAATGATTTGTATCTCATCTTATTTAGATTTTTTTATTACTTTTTATATATTATAAATCTTCTCCTTCTTTTGGCTCTTTCATAAAAGAATAGCCGTCTGGAATATGACCCCAAATAAGAAGAGATTTTAACCATCTGGTCATTTCGCCATTTCTAAAGAAATAGGGTGCTTTCATATTTTGTTTCATTCCAATCATTCGACTGTTAAATGAAACTTGTTTACCACACCAAAACCACATTGCTGGACTCCAATTTTTTTCAGCGTCCTCAAATGATTTACCAGAAGGTATCATTTTAATGAGCATTTCAGCTGATTCTTTTCCGGTGTCGATTCCAGCAGATTTAGCCTGTTTTTGAGTTAAACCAGCATCTTGGCCATGTTTTGATTCTCTAAACTGTTTAATCTGAGCTGGAGTCATGTTGATTAGTTCCTTCCAAGATTTATATAAATCTTCAGAAGGTTCAGCAGTTCTCTCTTCTGCTTCAAAAATAAACTGTTCAAAGGTTTTAAACTTCATTATGCCTTAGGTTTCTTATTGTATTTTCTCTTAGGCTTAGCTGAAGTTTCAGGTGAAATTGGAAATTCTTTTTTAGGCTGCTTTGGCGCTTTTGGCTTAGCAGACATTTTAGGAGTTTCCTTTTTAATTTTAACTTCTTTTACTTCTTCATGAATGATTTCAGATTCATTCTCTTCGCTCTTTTTTAGGTAATTAAAAGCTAATAATGCAATACCTAAAGCGATTGCAATTGCGAAAATAATTTGTGTTGTCATAAATTTGATTTTAAAAATGTTAGTTAATACTCTATATATCTAAACAAAAAAGGGACCCTTTCGGGTCCCTTACCAACTAGAAGCAGGCATTTTTACTCTTGTTCTTTAGTAGTGTTTGTTGTGTTTTCAGTTTTGGCGATAAACAAAGTTTCCAGGGTCGCAATTAGGTCATTTGCTTCGCTAACTTTACGTACTAAAGCATCCATCTCATCGATGATTTGATGGTGTTCTCCGATCCCAACAGAGTTTTGGTAATATACCTCAAGAGTTGCCAACGCTTCTTTTCGTTGAGCTTCGTATCGGGCTTTTAGTGCTTCTACTTTTAATGATGCCATTTTTCTTCGTTTGTTTAGATTTATATTAATTCAACTAAATTTGTTTCAAACTTTTTTACATAATTGATTAGAGCCAATTCTTTAGCTTTGGCCTCGATATCAACATCGATACCCAATCCATAAGACTCGATCTTTTCATAAATATAATCAGCATGGGCACGATTTACAACAGTTGAATCCTCGTATAGTTTTTTACATGAACTATAATGAACAAGCTGTCGAATACCTAGAATATCCCATGTTGTTGCAGCAAGTTTCAATGCATCTTCAACCGGCATAGGATCATCGTAACACCAATGGTGATGATAATCAAATACAATTGGAATTCCTGTGTGAGCAGAGACACCATATACTAAATCACTAATACTATATTGATTTTTCTTATCGTCATTCTCAATTGTTAGTCGAGTCTTTACAGAAAGATCTAGAGTATCGAATGCTGCAATAAAACGTTTCATTGCATCTTCTTTTCCGCCAGCGGTTGTATTGATATGAATATTAATTGCAGCATGCGGAGTTCTTGGCAAACCTAGAAGATCCATAATTTCGCCATGCTGATTTAATTCTTTAATAGAACGCTGTACAACATTTTGATTTTCGCTGGCAATTACGCAAAAATGGCCTGGATGGAATGTTAATCTTTGACCAGCATCCATTGCTATTTTACCAGCACCTTTAAGCAAGTTAGATATTTTAGAATAGTCGGGTAGATCTTTAAGTTCGTACTCAGACATCCATGGAAACATATCAGAAGACATTCGGTACAATTTAATACCCTTTTGATTATTCCATTTGATAATCTCAATAAGATCCCGAATATTTTTTACAGCAAGTTCGCTTGCATATTCGATTCCTTTTTGCTCAAAGGTTTTTTTAATCATACCACGACCAATCGTGATACCTTTCTCCTGCTGAAGAGTTAAGTTTATACAGCAATAGCCAAAATTCACACTCATATTTTACCTTTAGGTTCTTCTCCAACAATATTAGAGCGCCACCACTTTTTAAATGTTGATTCTTTTGGTAGTTTTTCTACATAGTTTTCACCGACTACAACTACAAAGAATGAAAGCAATGAAATAACGATCAATGCAATGAAAATGTTTAACATATTTTATTTTTTAATTTATACCAACCTCTCTTTTAATTGTTTCAATTTTGTTCTCAATATCACATGCTTCTTCAAGCGTTAGAACATCTTCATCTAAGAAAACCAAACCGCCTTTAGTGACTGCCCAAACTTTATTATCCATAATCATATGTTCGGCAACTAAATGAATGCTTGAATCTTCTAACCAAACAACATGACTTGTTTTATTGATTCTATCGATTCGCTGTTTAGTTGACATTAGTCCCATTGTTTTTCATATTTGTACCAATGGTCAGCACTAGCACAATCTCGCATGGCATCAATGATTAAAAGATCCATTGTTTTACCATCGATATTTTTAAGAAATTCAACAATGCTATTTTGAGCCATTTCAATTTCTTCAGCAGTTGGACTTTGGGGTCCATATTCTAAACCATCTTTAAATGCAGTTGAACACACTGCAGAAAGAGCTCGGTCAGCAACTCGACTATTGTCATTGAATCGAATGCCGAAATAATAATCTTCTCGGTTGTCAATCGAATTAAGCATGCTCAAAATATCATCATTTGAGTACCTTAGTCGAAAAACAGAAATTGCTGTTTCAATAATAGGTCTAAATTCTTGTACTGATGGGTAGTTCGGATTAAAAGAAATTCCGTTTGCTTTTACGTTTTTAATGTCAATCATTTTTAATTTGTTTTGTTGATATGTAAATATAAACAATTTTTACGAAACGGTAAAATTATTTTTGAAGTTTTTTCACTAATGCATCATGAAAATCACCGTACCATGATTTACCACCGATATTCCATGTATCTAATTCGTTCATTGAATATTCACGGTCATATGTTTTCCAATCATAAAGAGTAAATGTTTTTCCTTTAAAATTAAAGACCCATTCAAATTGAACTTTGTCATCTCCACTAGGTTCATTATATGTTGGTTTGCCAAAGGCTTCAATCAATTGAGAATATGAATATCCACGCAAATAACCTTGCAGAGAAGTTCCTACGGGATTTGCAGAATCTTCATCTAGTTTATACAACATTTTGCAAATAATCATTTCATCTCCCCATGGCTCTGATTCAAAATAGAGACCATATTCCTCAAGTAATGTTTCATATTTACGCCAATTTTTAGCTAATTCTGTTGAAACTTCTGTGTATTCTCCGCTATCTGATGGATCAATATTGATAAATCCAAGAAAACCTGAATGTGTATCATTTAGTTGAAAATCTTTAGCAATAATTTCGATGTAGTTTTTTACTGTATCTTTCATATTAATATTTTTTACGAGTTTCATTCCAAATATGCGTAGCCCATGTATTAAAGTCAACCTTTTCGGGTACTGAAGAACGCATAATTCTAGGTTGACCCTGTATTGGATAATTTGCAGGTTCTCCAACTGTTTTTTCGTATCTACGCTGTTTGATTTTTTCGTTCATCCTTTCGATGATGGTGTTTAGATATTTCATAGGTTATGATTTTTAGATGTAGTACATTTCTTCTGCATTATGCTTAGCAACCTGCTCAGCATTGAAATTATAATTTTTGTAGCAGAATTCGTAAAGAGAAAGGTTATAACGACGTTCGTTTTGAGTACCAGGATATGCGGTAACTTGAACGATTTTATCAGTAATTTTTGTAATTCGACCAGTATAAATCAAATTGTAACTGTCATATTCAGCAGTATCTCCTAAAAGAAATGTATTGCATTCTTGTCCGTTTTTAAAGATAGTAACCGACTTGTTACGCTCTAAATTAACTGAATATTCAGTTGCTTTAGGCTGATTGTTGTTCCATTTTGATGCTTTGGTAAATACTTGAAAATTCATAATTGATTTGTTTAATTGTTATATGTAAATATAAACATAATTCTCGAAACGGTAAAACTTTTTTCACAGTTTTTCAAAAAAGTTATTAACATTTTTATTAACATTCTACAGGTTCTAATTTAGGATATCGATTGCAAATATCATAGATTCGACAGATTCGGCTTGCCAAATCCGTAGATAAATGTTCCAATGCTAAAATCTGAAGATCATGGTACAAATAACCATCGAATAGTCCATATAACTTATTTTCAATATTGAAATTAGATTCGTCAGAAAATCTAAGTTCTTTAATAATACTCATGATTTCAGTTAGAGTTTCCGAATCCATGTTTTCGTGACGATTAAAATTTGAGTATCTCATAATTGTTTGTTTTAATTGATATGTAAATATAAACAAAAAACCCGACATAAAAAAATGTCGGGTGAAATATTTTCAAAAAAGTTATTAACAATTATTTCCAGAATAACTGGACACAAAGAAGAAGTGTTGCTAGCCCTAGAGAAACTAAAGTTTTAGCATTCATACCTTCATTCATAATAAAATAGGTTAAGAATGAGAATGCTATCATACCAGTTGCAAATCCTATAAATCTACCTGGCCAAAGTGAACCTCCATAATATGTAACAACTTCTCTAGTTGCAATAATAAAGGTATATGATATAACTAGCCCTCCAAATAAAGAAACCCAAAACGGATTCTTTTTAATCCAAGGCCAGACAAATTGACCATTAGTCTGAAACCATACTAGAGATTGGCCAAATAAGAATAATAGTATGCCAAAAATTAAATGCCTCAAAATAACTGTTCAGTTTTTGTAATCAAATGAGAAATAAAACTAGGTCTATGTTCAATTGAAGGACCTGTTTCTTGAATTGCAGTAATATGTTGCTTAGTGCCATATCCCTTATTTGAAGCCCAACCGTAGATTTTATTGCTATCATCTTCATTTAGAGATTTCATGTAATTATCTCGAGCAACTTTAGCAAGAATAGATGCAGCAGCAATTGAAGTGTATTTGTTATCTCCACCTACGATAGTAGCATAAGATTTATCTTTGTAACCATGGAATTGATCGCCATCAACTAGCACAAAATCAAAATCAACTTCTTCTTGTACATTTGAAAGAGCTTGATTCATTCCATATAGAGTTGCTTTTAAGATATTCATTTTTTCAATATCTTCAACTCCAATATTTACAACTGACCATGCAATTGCATTTTGTAGGACTATTTCATGAGCCTGTTTCTTCTGAGATTCGGACAATAATTTAGAGTCTTTAACCAAAGGATGTTGAAAGTCTTTGGGCATAATACATGCTGCAATAGTAACGGGTCCAGCAAGAGCCCCACGACCAGCCTCATCAACACCAACCTCAATTAAATTAGGTTCAGTGTTGTACTGTGATTTTAACAAAATTTGCATTTATTTAGAATTTTTAAGATTTTCGTAGATTTCATTAATCATATTGCTTTCATTGGCAAAGATTTCTCGTTCCATATCTTTGCGTAGAATTTCAATACGACTTCTAACATAACCGATAATTTTATTGCTTTCGGTTCCAGTAAGACTCTTAGTTATAAAAAACTTGTGGTTAGTTATTCTAATGCCGCTTTCGTCTAAAACTACAAAATAATGTAGAGGTTTATTTTCAAGATAATAAGTGTGACTTACTGGTGCTATTAGGAATTTAGTGTTTTTATTATTACACATTGCTCTAACAATACCATAGAGTTTAGAAACTTCTGGATCCATTTTAGAATCCGATAGATTAGAATTTAAAACCTTTGCAATTTTTAATGAAGTACGCTTATAAAACCTTTTAAAGCCCATATAATTTTAGTTAGTTGAACATGTTAATTATATGGGCTTTTTTCAAAAAGTTTATTAAGTTGACTTATTTGTTATTGTCGTGCTTCCATTTTTCATATCGGCGTACAATCTCTTGCAATATCTCTGCTCGTACAATATCTTCATCACCAAAGGTATGAACACCAACCCCTTTCACGTCTTTCATCAGGTCGATAAACGCGGGTAATGAAACCTTGCTACGTTCAATATCATATTGACTTACATCTCCAGCAATAACGACCTTACTATCTTGTCCCATTCTGGTAATGAATAACATTAATTGCTTGTAATCCGCATTCTGTGCCTCATCAAGAATCATAATAGCATCGTCAAATGTATCTCCTCTCATATATGCCAAAGGCTGGAATTCAATAACACCGCTTCCCATTATTTTGTGTGCTTCAGAGAAGCCTACAATTTTCTCGATATTTGACGTAAATGATTTAATATAAGGTGCAATCTTTTCATCGATTGTTCCGGGTAAGAATCCTAGTTTTTCACCAGCTTCTTGTATTGGTTTTGTTAGAATGATTTTCTTGATTTTCTTCTCTTTATAGAGTTTTAATGCAGCATACATTGCTGAAAAAGTTTTAGATGTTCCTGCAGGACCGTGGCAGAATGTGATTTGATTTTTAAGAATAGTCTCAACGTACTTAGCTTGTGAATCTTTTAAATAAACCTTACTAAGTGCGGATTCTGTGTTTTGTGCTGATGCTCTTTCTTTTCTTGTAGCCATATTTGTTTTTGTATTTAGTCTCCAGCCATTTTGACCAGTGATTTTAACTTTAATAGAGTATCGCACTTCTCGTACTCTTCTTTCTTTTCGAAATATTCGATTAATAAATCTATAAATTTAGATCTTTGACCCATACCGTGAGGAATTTCAATTAAGTCTTTTCCTTCCTGAAACACAATGAAGCGATTCACAGTTTTCGTGAAGTTGCGGGTCAGCGTGTAGTAGCTAGACCTCATAATCTCATCCTTTTCTCGATTTGAAATTTGACTCATTATTGCAGTGATAACCATTCTTATGGTATATATTAACCGGCAATTAGGGAATACAGTGAAATACTACTGTATCTTAAGATTCTTTTTCGGAGTCAGTTTTTAATTTTTGAATATGTGTTGCCTTTCTAACTTGGTCTCTTTTGATAACAGACGGTTTAACAAACTCTTTGCGATCGCGCAACTGATTAATTTGTTTAGTTTTAGCAACCTTTGATTTATACTTTTTTAAAGCTTGTTCGATGTTTCCGTTTTTAACTTCTACTATAATCATTTTATCTCGTTTATTATTTTTTTAAGTTCATTACATTTTTCATATTCTTCTTTGGATTCAAACCAACTTATGATAAATGTAATAGCTTCTATTTTCTCCTCTTTGGATGATGAACTATTCAACGCATCTTGTTTACGATTAATAATCGCTTGATAGACAAGATCCATCATCTTTTCTCTAGGCAGATTTCTTACTGAATTAAAAAATCTAAGAGAATCTTCATCCATTGAAAATTCAGCGTCTTCTATCATTCTAGTTCTTTAATTTTTTGTATCATTTCCATCTGTTCATTATTTATCGATGAAAAATCTCCATGAACCTTAACGAATAAATTACCAAACATATTTTGTCGATATATCGGCATTCCTTTCCCTGGAATGCGTAGTACTCTACCGCTAGCAGTTTTAGGTGGTATATTTATTTTGTATTTTCCAAAAGGAGTTTCAACATTAACATCAACACCTAGTATAAGGTCATAGAATGGTAAATACTGATCAAGCCAAATATCAGATCCTTGTAAAATTACACGTTCGTCTGGATTAATTAATATATTGATAATAAGATCGCCTCGAGGGGCTTCAGTGTTATAAGGATTGTATGCGCCTCTGCCATAAACCTTTAATGTCATTCCATTTTGAAGACCTGGGGAAAAATCAACTTTTACTTTGTCGAATGATAAATCAAAATTCTTTGAACAACCGTAATAAGCTTCTTCTATTGTAAAGGTAGCATTAAGACGAACATCAGACCCAGGTACCCTTTGTTTATAATTTTGGTCAAAGTTATTACCCCAGCTGCCATTCCACTGACTAAATAAATCATTTAGATTGAAACTATTAAACCCACCGAATTTTCTAGTGGAGTCATATACATTTCTTTTGTCAACATTGCCCAAAGTTTCATATGCTTCTTGAACATTTTGAAATTTATCTTTAGCAGTAGGGTCATTTGGGTTTCGGTCAGGATGCAGATCTTTGGCCAATCGGCGATATGCGTTCTTAATCTCTTCCTGCGTCGCCGTTTCTTGAACCCCTAAGGTTTGATAATAACTCATTCTTTTCTGCTTTTAGCGCTTCTTTACGCTGTTCGATAATAGATTTCTTTTGCTCACGTTCCATTGCATCTGCAACTCTTTTTACTTGAGCTGTCAACGCTGCTAATGCTGAGATTAATTCTTTGTCTGCCATAATTTTAAATTAATTATAGTATATGTATCAAAATAAAAAAGGAGGCTTTAAGCCTCCTTAAGTTCGTCTAAGTACTTTTGAAGAACTGAACATTTTTCATATTCTTCAGATTCAACAAACCAGTCCAACATGAATTTTAAAGTTCCAATCAACTGCTCAGTATTGAGATTGATAAGTTTCATTCTATCAATGTCAATACCATTGACTTCGATGTTTTTAAAATTAGCTCGAACTAATTGATCGACGACGTCGTAATAAACTCCTTTAACTTCGTTTGATTTCATAATTTGGTCTAGTTCATCATGTTCTTCCATGAATTCGTCATTTTCAAAATCTTCGTTATTAAACATATCTATAAGTTTTATTTGATATGTAAATATAAACAAAATTTTTCAAACGGAAAAACTTTTTTAAGAGATTTTCACTTTTTTTGTTTCTGTCTTTTTAGCAAATTGAATACTCAATACTCCGGCTTCATACGATGCTTTTAAGCTATCAGTGTCAATATCATTTCTAAGTTCAAACTTTTTAGTAAATGACTGTTTAAATTTGTTTGAGTCTTTTTCTTCAATTTCAGCTGAAATAATAAGAGCCATACCTTCAACCTCAATATCTAATTCATCTGTGTTATATCCGGGCAATGCAAGATGAAGAGTGTTGTTTTCAACATAATAATTAATTGGCTGTTCAGTTGAAACCCAGGTTGTTTTCCAGATTGGTTCTGAAATGTTTTCGAACATTTTGTCCACCATTTTGTCAAATGCAGTTCCTCTGTGTGTAAACATAATTTATTATTTTTTAGTTTCTGGCTTATGCCATTATTAATATAGTTACAAAAAATGTGCCAATGTTATTTTTATGCCACATTGTCATATTTTTAAAAATCTGCATTTCTAATTGGTGACATGTTGGCAAATCGCAAAACTAAACTTCCAGCAGCTTCGATATCTTCTTCGCAATAATTTTTAATATCTTCAATTCTACCAGCCCAATATGCTGCCCCAACTTCACCTGCTGACATTTCATCTTTTGGATTTTTAATACCTAGTAAAAGACAAACATGAGCAAGTGCTGCACTACTCCAACCGCCTGCTTTCCAAACCTCGTATGTATCAATTAAACAGTTTTCCCAAGGCTTCATTTTATGTAAATGCATTTGCTTTGGTAATTCTAAACCGTGGATAATTGATTTTTTAATAATATAAGGAATGTCGAAGCCTTTAATATTATGGCCAACTAATTTGATACCAGGCGCCTTAAAGAAAACTATCTTCATGAAATCAATAAATTCAGAAAGTAGATCTTTTTCATCAGTACCGTAGAATGATTTCTTTTGCATAAATGGATTTCCATCCTCATCAAACTTAATTTGACCTACTGAAATACAAACAATTCTACCCCATTCAGCAGAAAGAGATGCCTTTTGATAATAAATCTCATCATCGCTTAATTCTTTTAATTCAACATCCTCATCTCTAATAAATTTAGCCTTTCTTTCCCAAAAGCTTTTAAGAGCAGGTGCATTACTAAGAACTTCTTGATATGTTTCGAAACCTGATGTTGTTTCAATATCAATAAAAAGCATTCCTTTAATTTCTTCTTGAGTGTACATATTATACGTATTTAGATACTGTTATTTCTTCTACTTCTTTAATAATATCAAATATTGAGCATGAATAGATCCAATGATCTCGGCCCATTCGAGCTGTATCAATTGCATTTGCTGGAACGGCAAATGAGAACCATTTTACACCGTATGCCTTTGTTAGGTTTTCATTTAAACCTAAACATTTACCATGATAAGTTGTCATTTTAGCCCAGATAAATTCATAGAATTTACCTTCCTTTGGGTTTTTAACGTTAACTACCTGAATTTCTTTGTTTTTCTTAGCCATAATCTTCATTTGTTTATGTAAATATAAACAAAAAACTTGACACGGTAAAATTTTTGTGCAATTTTTTAAGATTATATGACTAAATTTAAGAAAGTTTAATCTAGTTGTTCAAAGGGATCGGCCCAGGTTCTAGATTGGCGGACCTTAACGTATTGATCGTAAGTGAGATGGATTGCTATATAACCTCCAGTAATAGAATACGGTGCATCGGCTTCAGAAAACCAATATTGCGGAGGCGTATCGATACGGTCGTTTAAAAAATCAAATAGTTCATCAACAAGCATATGATGAACATAAATTGTCAGAACCATACATTTGTTATTCGGGTATCCCATTACTTTTCTACTTTCCAAGCTGGATTTTGTTTAGTATTCTGGGCAGTATCTTCTTCTTTGAATTTATTTAAAAGCTTAACAGTATCTTGAGATAGAGACTTTTCGTAGTAATCTTCATAAATCTTTTGGTACAATATAGTCATAATACCGAATAAAGCACCTGGTTCAGAATTCATTTCAAAGACATATACTTTACCATCTTTGGTTTCTGCTAAATCAATTGCATAAAAATCCAAATCAGAATGAGCATCTGAGAAATATCTTAAAACCTTTAAATGTTCTGGTTTTATGTTCTTAATGTCCTTACAAATATAAGAAAAATTAGTTTCTTTCTTTGGATCTTTTTTAGCAATATCGGCGGTCTCATCGTCCATTGGAACTCGTTGAGCCCATTGAATCAATTCTCCACGCCATAACCAGTATCTATGCTCTTCTTTAATATCAATCTTTTCAGAGAATGAAGTAAATTTACTTAAATCAGCTGAATCAAAATCTTCTTTTGTTTTAAAAACAACAATACCTAATCCGCTATGCTCGTTATCTGGTTTGGCAACAAGAGGAAAATTAAGTTCTTTAACATCATCCGGTTCAGTTACACTAGGAATAATGTAATCACTATCTTTATGCATTTCATAGAATGCTGATTTCGAAGATATATTTTTTCTAGCTTCGACTTTATTATAAATTTGTTCTGGTCTTATTGCACCTTTTTCTAAAAGTTGCTCTAATGTACCACGATCATAATTTAGTACAGGAAATCCTTTAGGAACATCAACAGCTTCAGTATCTCGTGTTAATACAACCCAGTAATCTGGAGTATTGTAATCATCTCCAGTAATAAAAGAATCTTCTAGATCCTTTCTTCGAGTGATACACACTTTTTTAAACTCGTCTCTTACAACGGCCTCAGTTACAAATTGTTCAAATGTTAATAGTGACTTCATGTACTATATATTATTTGTAATGTTCTCCACCGACCCAAAGTACAAAAGATCTTCTTGTTCCTTTGGTTACTGGTGTTACTCTATGCATCATGTAAGATGGAAATATTACAACGTTTCCACGACCTCTTGGTGCTTTACGAATCCATTCTCCACCTCCCCAAATTTCTAAGTCTCCACCTTCATATTCATTTGTATCTGAAAGTTGAACTGTGATTGAAACTTTTCTCTTTGAAGCCATTCCGGTTCCAAGGTCTTGATGCCATGTGTAATGACCGCCTGCAGTATCGTAGTATTCAGTATATTGAATTGCTTCGGGTGCTGCAATTAAATCAAAGCCCCATGTGTTGTCATTAGCTTCAATGGACATTGCCATTAATTTATCATACAACCATGACCATTCTTGATTTTGAGGAATCCATTTAATACTTGAACTACGTACAGCCTTATCAACGTTCGTAGTTTCTCCACCAATAATTGTTGCGTTCTCAAATGGAAGAGTTGCAACATCGGCGTAGATTTTATTTAATTCTTGTTCGCTAAATCCCTTATCGAACCAGTAGTAATTCTGAGGATCATTCTCAGGTTTTGCAAAAATGTTTTGAAAATTCATATATTATTTATATTTGTTAATTAGAGACTGTATTTCTTGATCCCAATATGCATGCTCTTGTTGCATATAAGAATTTTCAAAATCTCTGCTTGTTACTGAAACTTCTCCTGGTGTTTTTAAACCTTTAATCCAATAGATTTTTCTTTGCATAAGATCTTTATTGTAATAGTAGAGATAATCATCTCCGAAAAAAACGTTAAAGCAATCTGGTATTTTTACATAATTTTCTTTTTTGAGAATCATCATGCATCCAAAACCAAATCCTCTATTTTTAGTTTCTTCTAAACCAATAATATCGCCAGGTTTATTTACTTCGGAATTGAGTATATTATATTTGTACATTCCAATAATACCAAAATTAGGATCCTTTTGAATAAGTGTATTAAAATTTCTAATTAAGAAATCAATGTTTAACGTGATGTCATCATTTAGTAAACATATGTACTTATTTCTAGAAAGGGTTGCTCCTATATTCCATGCTGGATTAACAAAAATATTTGATTTAGGTTTTACAACTGTTATTCTAGGATCTTTATGATAATAACCTTTTTGTGAGTTATCAATAATCACAAGCTCTGCTTCAGTATTTTTACAATTCTCAAAGCTTTCAATTGTTTTAAGAATCTGATCAGATTTCCACAGAGTCGGTATTATAAATGTAATCATATTTTGTATATTTCATTGACGTATCCTTCGTCTTCTCCAAATTTACTTTGTGCTCCAAGAGGATCATTCGGAGATTCTTCATATGCCCAATCTTTATAACCTAATTCTTCAAATCTATTTTTGATTTGCTCATTATAGTGCCACATAATTGAACGAACTCGGCGCTGAATATCCTTTCTAGCTAAATCATGAGAATTCATTACATTCCCGTCATTATAGATAAATTGTAAGTAACCAAGCCTTGGTATTCTAACCATTTTCGTTTTTAAGAAAGTTCTTACAATTAACTCATAATCATCAGCAATTGCAAGGTCTCGACAATGGCCGCCAATTTCAAAATAAGTTTCTCTTCTCCAAGCTCTAACATGGTTTGGTACACCAACAATATGTCTAATTGTTTTAGGATTTATATTAGATGACACTGCAACTTTAAAGGTTTTACCTAAAATTGTTTCATCATTATAATATCCATATCCTAATGCAAATCCAGCAGGATAAGTAAGTGAATTCCAGTTTTGATCGATTTCAGCAGAGTCGGTGTAAAAGAATCCAGCATCTTTATATTCTTGCGATGCATTATATAAATCTTCAGTACATGTCGGTACTAAATAATCATCATGGTCTAATTCGGCCAAAATATAACCTTTACATAAAGTAGCAGCTCTCCATTTTACTTCGCCAATATTACCACCACTTTTTGGAGTAATATCAAATACCTTAACTCGTGGATCTTTTGCCGCAATTGTATTTGCTATTTTAAGAGTATAACCACCATCGCTCGAATCATTAACAATTACCCATTCCCAATTAATATATGTTTGAGCACGTAATGATGAGTATGTCATTAGCAGTTTTTCTCCTGTATTATAAGCTGGAGTAAAGTATGAAATTAACCTCGAATTATCAAAGTTCATCATTGTAGCCATAGCACAATTATATGCTTTTTCTCCAGTTAATAAATCTTCTGGTTCTACATTAATCCACATTTTTCTAAATTCATATGGAGCATTCCAAAGAATTTTTAAATCTTCTGGATTTTTATAAGCACTTACAATTGCAATTGGATTTACACGAGCAAGATCTTCAAAAATAGTTGAATCATCTTTAATATATTCAACATCTAAATCTTGCGATTCATAACTAGCAAAGAACATTGATTTTAATTCAGGTGTTCCTTCTCCAATATAAAGAATTTTAGGAACTTTTGCACTTGGAGACTTTTGCAAATAATTGTAGTGTGCTAGTATTTCGTCAATAAAAAGAAATCCATCGGGATTTGATTCATAAACCTTTTCAATAAATCTGCCATCAGCGTCATACCCTTCCTCAAATTCAATATTGTCAAATACTCTTCTGTTTAAAACAAATTGAGCTAAGTCAATATGTCTAACTTTCATATTTTCTGGCTTTGCATATCTAATATCTAACCCGGTGAAATCTTTTCCGGCAACATGTTGATTAAATACAATTCCATCTAAGTTTTCATTAAATGAGGATTTAATTGTTTCATAGAAATTCTCATGTAGAATATTATCGTCATCAAGAGAATAGATCCATCCCGATTGAATAGTATCTTTAATAATTTTACTCATCTGTGGATATAAATAGTCACCACCTTGAGAATATTCAAAATAGATTCTTGGGCTATATCCTTGTAATTTAGTTAATAAATCGACATCAATATCTTTTAATCTTGTTGAATCAAAAATTACATGCCAAACTATATCTTCTGTTTTAGGTATTGATTGCGCAACTTTTAGTAGGTTATTAGGTCTACTACACCTTGTTAAAATATGTAATGTATTCATTTGTTATTATTTTACATCAAAGAAGAATAAGTGAAAGAACCTTGCGGTATTAATATCATCGCCGAAATATTTAGTAGCAGCATGAATTTGCTTAGCATCGAATAAAACTAATCGATTATAAACGTTTCCAACTTCATCGATTTTTTCATATTGAGTTGAATCATAGAAATTAAGTTGAGAGCTTCTACCTTTAAATGTTTTTTCATATGCTTCGGCATCTTCCTGAGGATTATCGAATCTTCTACGGCCTGTATGTTTACTTGCATAGAATGCGGTTCCAGTTTCAAATGGAGCATCTTTAGTTAAGAAGACCATTGCTGCGTAGGTTTGTGAATCTACATGATATACAATTGGATCGTTTGCAACGCAATACTGAAATACGCCATTTGCATATGCTTCATGATTCCAATTAGTAACTTCGCGGCCGATTATTTGCTCAAACTTTTCTTTAGTTCCTTCTAGAATAAAACGTTCAGTACTTCTTTTACCCTTGTGGTAATTCGATGGACTAAAATCTAAATTGTTAATTGCAAAATCTCTTACAAAATCAGGATTATCATAAAAATTATCGACTACAATTAATCCCTTATTTTGATTGTTAAATCCAGAATGAAATGCAATATAATTATCTAAATTACCACATTCATACGTTAATTCTCCAAAATGAATATTAATATTTGAACCGGATCTAACAATAAATTCAACACCAACCATGCTATTAGTGCCTGGATAATACTCTAGAACATCAGGACGATCAATCGCCGTAAACGGTATAGTAACATCATTAATAGTTATTGATGTTATAGGTTTAAATTGAGCACCATCCTGAACAACTATCCAGCCTCTTACTTTATAAAAGACATTAGCTTGTTTCTCTGCAGAATCAAAGTACCAATATACATTTTTTGATTTTGTAAAATGATTTGTAATCATAATTTTAGTTTTATACGTTTAAACTTTAGTTAGTTTCCTCTTTTCTTATTGAAGTTTAGATATGTATCAGGATTTACTACAAGCTTATCGGATATTCCATTACATCCATTAATAATATCTTTTTTCGATGCATTTTTATCAACAAGCTCGACGATAACCCTTTCGTAATATTGATTATGTTTTTCTAGATCGGTGAATTTCCAATCCTTTGGACAACAACCACAAAAATATTGCTCAGGTCGTAGATAACCATATTTGCACTTAAAGTTATTTCCATCAATTCCACACGGCCTAATAGATTGATAATAAGAATCCCAATCCAATTTGAATGGCCAATGTTCATCATGCACAAATACACCAAATTCTAGAAAAGCTGAATTTAGTTGAAATCCTTCTGGTTCTTTTTCTATCTCAGCGCGACCCCAATTTGGATTGCCTTTGACTTCGATAGCATTACCATCTTTATCAAAAAATTCAGGTAATGGAAAGATACCAACTTCATAAAATCTTTTATTTCTTCTAAAGGTTGGATTATTCGTATATTCTTTTTTAGATAGATTCCAATATTTTAACGACTCAAATTCATTTCTTTTAAGCAGATAATCTTCTTTTAGCCAATATGAATATCCAAATTGTCTATCATCAATGTCGTTCTGGTATCTTCTAAGTACCATTTGATCTAATTCTGGATTTGAATCAAAGCACTTGATTAAAGAATCAATCCAATTATTTTCTAATCCACTTATTTTCTGAGGTAAACAAGTCCAGTCTCCTTCTAAAAAAAGAACATAATCATAATGTTTAGTCATTTTATTGAGTCTATTAATTCCAGCACCAACCCCTAAGTTCTTTTCTGAAATTTCAAGATGCCATGAAATATTAGAATATTGATTGAATAATTTTTCAGTAACATCTAACAAGTCTTGATTATATGAATTCATAAAAATACACCAATCACCATTGAAATTAGGATTGGCATCTAAAAAAGAAACTATAGTTCTTTCAAGAGTACCTGCTCGGTCAGGTGCATTATGGATAAGAGTTGAAATACAGAATTTCATATTACTATAATATTATACTACATTCTATATATATG
>JACCDH011471150.1_pt1 | contig 23599 bp, 14 predicted proteins | sample 7442481 | NCBI WGS metagenome assembly JACCDH01 (sample SAMN15323433, study PRJNA562643) | freshwater metagenome | isolation source: river surface water | place: USA:Blue River Watershed | collected 2017-08-15
ATAACTCGTGTGTATTAAAAATTATAACTCTTCTGTCCATTTTGCCCTATCCGCCGCAGGGAAAGCCCATGGCGCTCCATTGTTCTCCACATTTCCAAACATTCCGTTTAACTCCTGTGGCGCTTGCGATTGTTCCATTACCAAATATCTTCGTAAATCTACAATTACACTTAAGGGATCGTTATTCACCGGACAAGCCTCTGTACAAGCATTACAAGTAGTGCAAGCCCATAATTCTTCGGGTGTAATATAGTTAAATAAAGATTTTCCATCGTTGGTATCTTTAGCGTTTTTATCGATAAACGCACCCAACTCCTCGGCTCTATCCCTAACATCCATCATGATTTTACGAGGAGATAACAATTTACCCGTTTGGTTAGCCGGGCAAACAGAGGAACATCTACCACACTCGGTACAAGTATATGCATGCATGATATTAACCCAAGGTAAATCGCTAACATCCTTTGCTCCGAATGTTTCAACTGGAGCATCACTTGCTGGTGCCGCGTAAGGATCGGCATTAGGATCCATCATTAAACGCACTTGATCCTTAACCGATTCCAAATTATTAAATTTTCCCTTTGGCTGAATGTTAGAATAATACACATTTGGAAAAGCCAAAAAGATATGGAAATGTTTGGAAAAAGGTAAATAACATAAAAACAATAAAATACCTACAATATGAAACCACCACGCAAAACGCTCGATAAAAATTAAAGTAAAAACTTCATTAGATAACAACGAAACCAATAACGAACTAATAGGGAATGATCCTGCAAGGGTATAATAATCATGCTGCAATAGTTGTAATTTATAATCGGCAGCATTCATCAATAAAAAAGCCGACATTAACAACACTTCAACCACTAAAATAATATTGGCATCACTTTTTGGCCAAGCAGTCATTTCTTTACCAAAAAACCTTTTGATTTTTAACACATTTCGGCGGATTAAAAACACCACACAAGCCAACAAAACTCCAAAAGCCAAAACCTCAAAAAAGCCAATCATAAAATTATAAAAGCCACCCAAAAAACTTAAAAAACGGTGCGTACCAAAAACACCATCCACCACAATCTCAATCACCTCCACATTAATTAGCACAAAACCCACATAAATTAAAATGTGTAAAAATCCAGCAATGGGTCTTTTAGTCATTTTACCCTGCCCAATAGCCACCCTAAAAAGCTCGCGCCATCTTAATTTGGTATCGCCCTCGAAATTAACCGATTTTCCTAAAAAAATGTTTCTTCGGATTTTGCTAACTTTAAAAGCAAAAAACGCCGAAGAAGCAATTAGAATGAGTAAAAAAACAATTGCCGACATAGTAAAAGGGTTTTAATTTAATTTTTGCGTATAGAATCTAATTTATGCTTAAACTCTTTTCGGATTAAAGTTTGAATTAAAGGATCGCTTAATTTTTTTATTTCGGCAGTATCCCTTTTAATTTCATTCTTTTTATTCCCCCCACCAAATACGGAGAAGCGAACAAAACGTTTCGGATTAGTTCGAACATCCATTAATAAATAATCTAAATCTTTCACAGCATGTGTTAAATCGTTGTACAATTGTTCATCGTTTACCAACAATCCTAAACTACCCTCTCCACGCTCAATTTTTTCCATAATTTTTTCGGTTTTAATCATTACAGCATTTATGGACAATAAAGTGCTTTTGATATTCGCCTGCTTTAAGGAATCAGTGATATTCGCTAAATTATCAATAATATCTCCCATTGCGCCCGATTTATTTTTTAAATTTTCGCTTAAAACACTAAAATTAGCAATGATATCCTGAATTCTGGAGCGTTGTAAATTACTCACAATCGAATCTGTAATTTCGGTAGCATATAAAATATTCTGAACAGCTTGAGGAATTTTTTCGAAAGAAGCTTTTATATGATCGCGCGTTTCTTTATCCAACAATATACTAATGGTATGAATAACAGAATCTACAGAACTGATTAAACCCTCTACTTTAAATACCAAAGGACGTAATCTATCATCCACTTGCTGTTGTAAATCCGGACGTAAAACACCGCTTAAGGTATCATTTGCTGTTAAAACATGATCACCTTTTTGAACATCCACCAACTCAATAATCATAGATCCTAAAATATCTGCGCTAGAAATAAACGCTAAAGCTTCATTTTTAATTTTTAATGATTCCTCTGTAATTGAGAAAGAAACTAACCACTGATTTTTTTCGGGCAAATATTTAATATTGGTTACTCTCCCCACTTTAAAACCTTGGTATCGCACATCATTAGATACCAATAAACCATCCACACTTGTGTAAATCGCATGATATTCGGTTTGTTTTTTAAAAAGATTACTACCTGCCAAATAGCTAACTCCCCAATACAACATCACCAGGGCTATTACTACTACAAAACCTATTTTTACTTCTTTATTCATTTAGTATATTTTTGGTAAAATAATATCTATTTATTTTACTATTTATCGGCTAAAATTTCTTTTGCTTTTTGCATGGAAATACGCTCTCCTTTATAAAAAGCAATTATAAAACTATCCGTATATCCAACATTTTTAGCTTTAGTTTGCAGTTCTTGCGCACATAAAACAGATGCACATTCGCCATAAGCGTACTTAAAAACTCCTCCATCTTTGTAATACGAAATATGATCTAAGCCATTAAAGTTACGAGAATTTATTGTAATTAACTTATCCGAGGATGAAATTTGAACTTTAAAAACAACTTCACTACCTACAGAATTATCTGCAATTTTTTCGATATTTTGTTTCAATTGCTCTTCTTTGCTTTCTGGAACTACATTTTTAGGCGCTACTAAGTTTAATGGTATTTTTTTATCCTCTTGTAAAAGTTTTTTGTACGTATCCCAATTTTCGTATATCTTTTTTTCTTCGGCTGCGATATCTTTTTTAGTTCCCCCCTCCATTTCTCGTTTGTATTGTACAAAAGCTCTAAATATAGACCCTGCATGGTCTATCATACCTTCATTAGTTTTTAAAATATCATGTTCTTCTTTGTTGGATATAAATCCTAATTCTACCAAAACACTGGGCATAGCAGTACGATACATTACCAATAACACGCGTTGTTTCACCCCCCTACTTTTACGTTTTTGTCTGATGGAAAACTGATTTTCTACCAAAGTTGCAAACTCAATACTTTGTCCTTGATATTCTTGCTGAATTAAACCTGCTAGTATATCTGCCATCGGGCTATTCGGATCGTACTCTAATAAATTTTGATCGTAATTTTTTTCGTAATCGTCCTCTAAAAAAATCACCGAGTTTTCTCGTTTAGCAATTTCTCTATTGGTATCACTATATTTTGTACCCATCACAAAGGTTTCGGTACCACTAGCAGTTGGGTTAGTTGCAGCATTCACATGGATACTGATAAATAAATCCGCCTTGTTTTTATTAGCAAATTCGGCACGTTCAAACAATTTTACAAAAACATCCTTATCACGTGTGTAAAAAACCTCAACATCATTAAAATAGTTTTGTATTAATTTTCCTACCATTAAACTTACTGCCAAACAAACATCTTTTTCCTTAATTTCGGCCCCAATCGCCCCAGGATCCTTACCTCCATGTCCGGCATCAATTACTACGCGCTTTATTTTAGGACTCACATTTTTGTTTTGGGCAACTGTTAAAAAAGGGATAGATAACAAAAAAAATAGTGCAAAAGTAATTTTTGATACCCTTGATATACTGTTATCGAACAAAAAATATGTAGTTTTGAAAATTCTTTTCACCTTTTTAATAATAACAACTGTTACCGAAAAACAATTGAAAACTAAATTATACATAAGATTTATATTTTTAATTAGTATTAACGGATTATTAATTAACAATGGTTTTTCTAAAACTTTTTCAAATCCAACAGATTCCATCACGATTATATCGGATTCTACTGGTATAAAAACTAACAAATCAGCAAAATCCTCGCCAAACTCTCCCGAAACAAAAGTGGAATATTTTGCGAAAGATTCCATTGTAATGGATAATATAAATAATGTAGTGTATTTATATAAGGATGCGAAGGTGGTTTATGGTGCAATGACTTTAACGGCAGATACGGTAATGATTTTTTTAGATAAAAATGAATTACACGCTAAAAGCGGCATCGACTCGGTGGGAAGGGTTAAAAAAGTAAAATTTGAAGATGGCGACCAAAAATTTGAAGCGCCAGAAATGACCTATAATTTTAAAACCAAAAAAGGAAAAATTATAAAAGTAATAACTGGCGAACAACAATCTTACGTATTAGCAGATGTTGCCAAACGTATGCCTAACGATGATATTTTTATTGCTAAAGGTAAAATTACAACTTGCGAACACGAAGACCCTCATTTTTATTTTTTAAGCGAGCGCTTAAAAGTTAAACCAGGTAAATTTATTGTTGCTGGACCAACTCATTTAGTTATTCGCGGCATTCATACTCCTATTGTATTACCTTTTGCATTTTTTCCCAACAACAAAAAAAGAAAATCAGGAATTTTGATTCCAGGTCCAGCGCGTGAACGAGGTTACTCGGGCTTTAGAGAATTAGGCTACCATTGGGCAATTAATGATTACATGACTGCAGATGTTTTAACCGATTTCTTTTTTGATGGTTCATTCAGGAGTAATTCCGTTTTGAATTATAAAAAACTATATAAGTACGATGGAAACCTATCCTTTAGATACAACCAAATTCAACAAGGTACCAGAGGTTTAAGTGATGATTTTTTAGCCAGAGATTTTGCTATTGGCTGGAGATACAACCAAGATGCTAAGGCGCATCCAAAAAGCAGATTTACAGCTAACATCGATGCAAAATCGCCAACATTTAACCAAACACAAGTTTTAAATAATTTTACTGCTTTTAATACTGTTCAGGCGTATAACCGATCCAGCATTGGCTGGTCGTGGAACGATAAATGGGGAGGAATACAAACCACTGCAGATTTAAATCAAAATTTCGGCCGAAAAGAAATTTCTATGCGAGCTCCCAACTTAACGGTTCGTTTAAATCAAAAACCAATTGGTTTAGGTTTCCAAACCCGAACTACTTTTGAAATGCGCAACGAGGTTACCACAGGCGACTCTACATTTTTTAGTGCGCAAACCTTACAAAAAATGAACTCGGGGATGAAAGGTAATACCGTTATCGAATATGGTAAAAGTGTTCGTATTCCTTTTGGATTTTTAAGATACATCAACCTAACCGTTCCTAACATAAACATTAATGCTTATGGTAATTTTAATACTACACGACAATCTTTAGACGAAAATAATAAAGTTGTTAGAGACACCGTAAGAGCTTACCGAACTTCTTACGATGTATCATTGGGAAACATGCGATTAAATACTAAAATTTTTGGAACATTTAAATTTAAAGATGGAATGTATGTAAAAGGAATCAGACATGTAATCGACCCCTCTGTCTCCTTAAGTTACAGCCCCTATTTTTTATTTAGCTCACAAGACATTAACCGAGATTTAAAAGATGTTAATGGCAATATCATTAGCCAATACTCCATTTACGATCACAGTATGTACCGCCCAGTTGCACGGGAAAACCTTAGTTTATCCTATTCCTTAAACAACGTTTTAGAAGGGAAATTTAAACAAAAAAACGACACCGCTTACAGCTACAAAAAAGTAAATATCATACAAGCGTTGAATGCCACGGGAGGGTATAACTTTTTAGCAGATTCCTTAAAATGGAGCGACATTAACTTAAACTTAAATGCCAATCCGGGATTTTTAAAAACCTTAAACGTAAATGCCCGCATCAACCCTTACGAAATGGATAGTACCGGCCGCAGCATCAATCAGTTAATGTACACCAACTCTGGAACTCTTGGTAGATTAACTTTTTTAAATGCATCAACCAATATCGGATTAGAACGCAAAAATTTCTTACCTAAACAATCTAGGGATATAATTATGAAAGATGGTTTCAACTGGACCATGAACATTGGTTACACTTTTACCTACAACAAACCCGGACATACCGCTACTCTTACCAATGCGGTTACGAACGGAGGAAGCGTAAATTTTAGTAAAAGTTTTTCGATGGCATACACTTTGGCAATCGACATTAAAAACATAGATATTGGTAGAGCAACCAACGTTAATATCAAAAAAGATTTACACTGCTGGGAAATCAATTTAATATGGTTTCCATTCGAAAACAACATCAACTACATGTTCTCCATCCGCCCTAAAGCAGGCTTATTGAGAGACCTAGAATACAAACGCAACAGCAACCAACAGCGAATTAAATAGGATTTATATTTCGAAAAAATAAATTTTATGGTTAAAACTACATCTAACATGAACCAAATAATTATGGACTATCACCGTGTTAAAATAGATTGAAAATCCAGTTTTTACCAATCCATATTTTACTTCTTTTTCTTTTTGGCGTATTTATCTCCTTTGGTTAGGGGTTTTATGTATTTTGCAGCCAATTCTCGGCGATAGGATCCACCAAGGTTAACTTTTTTGTTTTTATCGCTTTTTTCGTGAAAAGCATTGGCTAGTTTGCCCGTTTTTTCATTCCTGTTAATTTTTGTTCGGATTTTAGGGATTTCATCGGCAATGAGTTGGTAATTTTCTTGTACATCATCCGGGAAATCCAATTCGGGAATTTCGTAATTCATTAACTCCTCAATAGCCAATTTGTACTCTAACTCCACCTCTGTAAAAAATAAAATAGAGTTACCCACATGATTTGCCCTACCGGTACGACCAATACGATGTATGTAGTTTTCGGGATAGTTAGGCGTATCGAAATTAATTACATAGCTTAAGTTTTTAAAATCCAAACCTCTAGAAATTACATCGGTAGAAATTAAAATTCTGTAATCGCCACGTTCAAATTTCTCTAAAGTTTCCACCCTTGTGTTATGCGATTTATTGGAATGTATAATACCTAATTTAGTGATATCTTGTTTTTGTAAAGCATCAAAAATTTTATCCGCATGATTTTTACTAGATACAAAAACCAAAACTTTATCAAATTTTTGTTGATCACTTAACAAATAAGCCAGTAAATTTATTTTGGTTAAAAAATTACGAACCGAATAACAACTTTGATGTATAGATTTTAAAGGCTCGCCACTAATAGCAATTTGAATTTTGATGGGTAAAATAAAATAATCCTGTATTAACAATTCCACTTCATCCGTCATGGTTGCCGAGAACATGATATTCTGACGTTTTTCGGGCAATAAATCAAAGATATTTTGCAATTGCAACCTAAAACCCAAATCCAACAAAACATCTACTTCATCTAAAATTAATTTTTGAACCGATTTAATTTTAACCGCTTTACATAAAATTAAATCGTACAATCTACCCGGTGTAGCCACTAAAATATCCCCACCATCCGCTATTTTATCAATTTGCGTATTGATATTCGTATCCCCATACACCCCAAAAACACGTAAGTTTTTGTATTGTATCAAATCCTCCACATATTTTAACACTTGCACCACCAACTCGCGTGTGGGAACAATAATTAAAACACGCGGCGCGCTATTATCTTTTATAAAATTTAAATTATTTAAAATAGGCATCAGGTACGCCAACGTTTTACCCGTACCCGTTTGTGCAATACCCACGATATCCCTACCCGATGAAATTACCGAATAAGCCTCTTGTTGAATAGGAGTTGGTTGAGAAAAACCCATTTCATCGATAGCGCGAAATAAGGGTTTGGATAAATTAATTGAGGAAAAACTGTCCATGATACAATAGTTGCGCAACAGCGCTAAAAAATAAATAAGCACAAAGGTACAAAAAAGAAACAGGGTGTAAAAATTACACCCTGTTTCAACCTTAACTACTAACTAAGAACTTCCTTAAAACTAAAATTAAACTTAAAACTATAATGAAAACATTTAACTTGGTTACAAGTATTGTTCCAAAAAAATAATTTCTTTTTAAACATAATTGCAATATAATTACTTTGGTTGCACTAAATTTGGTAACTTTAAGTTTTTGTTAATAAATGTTTGTAGCATTTAGCTGTTTTAATGAAATTTAAGTACACTTTAAATATATTTTTATTTGGCTTGTTAGCAATTTTCGCTTTGGTATCCGGTGATACCGAGGAGGAAAACCAATTGGCTATTCAGGCAGAAAAAGCTTTTGTAGAAAAGAATTTCGAAAAATCTACTTCGTTGTTTAGTCAGTTGTTATCCAGTTACCCCAAAAACACAACTTACAACTATAAATATGGCACAAGTTTATTATACTCTAGTTCGGATAAAGCCAATGCATTAAAGTATTTGCAATATGCAGTAACCAACAACGAACGAGATTCATTAAGTTTATTTTATTTAGCCAAAGCCTATCATATTAATTTTTATTTTGATGATGCGATAGAATATTATCAAAAATTTAACAATAAAATTCCTGCAAAATATAGGACTGAATATGAGATAAATGATTTAATTACCCAATGTAAATTTGCTAAAGAAATTATTGAAGATATCCAATTGATTAAGGTTTTGGAGCGCAAAACTGTAAAAGTAGATGACTTTTTTAGAACCTACAGATTGGGAAGTTTGGAAAGAAAAATCATTATTGTTCCTGATGAATTTAGATCGGCAAAAGATAAAAAAATCCAGCATAAATCTTTAATTGTGCATAACCCTAATATTGATGAAATTTATTTTTCAAGTTACGGTAAAAAAGGTGATAAAGGAAAAGACATATATAAAGTTACCCGATTTCCAAATGGTAATTATAGCGAGCCTGTTAATTTAGGAATGAATATTAATACATCTGCAGATGAAGATTATCCTTATTTACATCCTAGTGGAAAAATTTTATATTTTGCTAGTAAAGGACATAATAGCATTGGAGGGTATGATATTTTTAGAAGCGAATTAAATGAAAGTACAAATACTTGGGGAAAAGCCGAAAATTTAGGTTTTACCATAAATTCGCCCGATGATGATTTTTTGTATGTATCGGATAGACAAGAGGACATTGCTTACTTTTCATCAACACGTAACAATAAAATAGGCGAATTAACCTTGTTTAAAATATTACCGCAACAAGGTAATAATGCTGTAATATTATTACAAGGAACAGTAAAAACCAAAAATGGAATTATACCATCTAATCCAATTGTAATTAAAAATTTGCAAACAGGTGAGTTAATTGGTGAATTTCAACCCAATCCAAAATCTGGTGATTTTATAGCAACTTTACCTCATATGTCTCGATATTCATTAGAAATTAATCATATAGGAGAAAGTACACGAAGTGAATTAGTTTTACCAAATGCAAATCAAAATAAATTTGTAGCCCATGATATTTTAATAGATGATGTAACAGGAACTATTGAAATAAGCGAAAATCGCATGCCTAAAGTTAAAAAAGAAGATGTTGCAGTTGTTTATCGAAGAGCTGCAAGAATGGAGAATTTGTATGGTAAGGATATAGAATTTGATAATCCTAAAGCATTAGCAATGGTTAGAGAAGAGGTAAATTTACCACCACGAGATATTACCGCAGGGTTTAAAAAGGATGATAGTAAGTTTAAAAAAACAGATGCTAAAAATGATGAATTAAACGAAATTCGAAAACAACAAGAACAACTAAATTCACAAATTAACGCAGCTTATGCAATTGCAGCAAGTGAGCAAAAAAAATCCGAAACCTTACAATATCATAAAACCGAATTAGAAAAAAAATTAACTAGTGTTAAAACGGAATCCGAAAAGGAAAAAATTGAAGAGGAAATAGTTTCTGTACAAAACAAAATTTCAGTTGCAAATAAAGAATCTGTAAAGGCAATTAAAGTTGCAAAACAAAAAGAGCAACTGGTTGAAAAAAGTGTGCAACAGGAAAAAGTAACCGAAAAATATTTGGAAGCTTTAGAAAATGCCGAAAAATCCGGAAACTCCAATCAGGCTATTGCCGAACTGGAAAAAGTAATGAAGGATTTGGATAAGGCTAAAGCAGAATTTAAAACCCAGGAAGTAGTTGTAAATAAAATTTTCGAAAAAGATTTGGAGCAAAAAAGAGCAGAATTGATTCAGCAAGATTTTAAAGTAAATAAGCTAGAAATGGAGTTGGAGGCTTTGGAAGAAGAACGAATGGGTATCGAAAATCAAATTATTGTTACAAAAAATAAAGCCTTGTTAGATGAATTAAAGTTACAACAAAAGGAACTAAACGTTAAAATTAACGAAACCAATACCGAGCTTAAAAAAGTACAATTGATTAAAGCTTTGTTTGTTAGCGAAGTGGCTACTTTGGAATCTGGCGAATTGGTGGCTGAGGAAGAGTTGATTGCTAATTTAATGGAGAACAACTATACCGAAACTGAGAAAAAAGCTTTTGCTCAGGAATTGGATGAGGTAAAAGCGAACAGAGAAACAGCTGATTTTAAAGAAGGGAAAACCGAAGGATTTGTAAAAGAGGAAAATAAAAACCAGGAAGTTGCTAAAATCAATAGTTCTACAAAACCAAACACATCAGATAATAGTTTGCAAAATAAATCAGAAGTTAATACAGTTGTTTCTCCAAAAGTAGAAAGCTTCCAAAGATACGCCGAGGAAGCAGAAAAGGAATTGGCAAGATTACAAGCGATTCAAAATCAAAAAACAGAATTGCAAAATTCTATGAATAATCGTGGAGTTTCATCTGTTGAAGTAGCACAAAAGTTACAGGCTTTAAATGAGGAAGAAAAACAAGTAAATGCTCATTTGCAAAAAATACAAGCAGCATTCGTAACTCCTCAAAATTTAACCTCTGATGAACAAAAAGCTGTTGCAGAAATTGAAGAAAAACAATTGCAAGCGCAACAAAATCGTATTAAATTAAAATTAGATATTCATAAAAATTTTGTAGATAACATTGAGAAAAAAATGTTGATTAACGATGAGGTGATTTCTGGTGAAGGTATTTTTGTACATGCCGAAATGAATGATAAATTAAAAGAAATTGAAAAAATAAACAAACAAATACAAAGTTCTGCTGAAGATAAAAAAGCTGTAAATAATAGAATTTTATCCTTACAAAACGAATTGGATGTTTTGCAAACTGAAATGATGAATATTGTAGCAAGCCACGAAAAACAATCTGTTAAAAATACGGCTATTTTAGATCATCCTAATTTAGAAAATTCTGCTGTAAACCAAGTGGGAAGTGTTGCATCCAATGAAATAATCGAAAATAAAACAACCAATATGGATGAAAATACTGAAAAATTTAATCCAAAAAATCCAAGTATTGCAAGTTTATCCAAAGCAAATCAAAGTTTAGGTACCGACATAAATTTAGATTTTAATTATGGAATTGCTCCGGATGTAAAAAGAAATTTACAAGAAGCAGAAAAACTTAACATCCTTGCTGCAAAAAAATATTACGAGGCGGATTCCTTAAAAAATACTTTAGGTTTAAATACAAAAAAAGATAAAAAAACTAAAAAACGAATAAACAAGTTATTATCTGAGGCTAAAAATGAACAGTTAGCAATTCAGGAAAGTTATGCAAAAGTTAACGCTAGCGAACATGCTAATTTAGTTAATCAAGTTCAGTACTCAATAGATGAAGGTTTTGTAGCAAATAAATTTTTAGATAGTGCTGTAAGTATTCAAAAATCTTCAGTAAATAAAATGGTTCAAGCTAAAGAAATCCGACAAGCTTCAGCTAAAGCTAAAAACTTTGATGAAAAACAAAAGCTAAACAACCAAGCTTATCAATTAGAAATTCAGGCATTAGCTTTACAAAACATTGTAGTACAAGGAGGTTTGGATGAATCTAACCCAAAAGAAGAAAAAGCTTCTTATGTTTTAAATACTAAATCTGCAAATTCTGAGTCAAATGTTTATAATGAAAAAGCTGCGGAATTTAGAGCCAAGGCACAAACAGAAAAAGATCCAACAGAGCGTATACGTTTAATGAACTTGGCTAGACAATACGAATTGGCGGGCGATGAAGAAAAAACCAAGAGATCTATCAACGAAAATAATATTCTTAAAAATGAGTTTGAAGTAAAAAAAGATTTTATTGAAACAGCACAACAAAATACTAAGCAAAATGCTACTGCGAACAAAGGATTTGAATTAGAAAAAGAAGGTGAACGCATTTTTGCACAGGCAAATGATTTTATGCAAAAATCTGTTTTAGAAACTGATAAAATTAAAAAAATCGAATGGATTAGTCAGGCTAAAGAGTTGTTTAGGGAGGCAAACAATAAACAAAATGAAGCAATACAAACCTATCAGCAATCGACTAAAGAACCAGAGAATAAAAGTGTAAAATTAGCTTTTGAGAAAAAACCAATTCAAACATCTACTTCTTCTGAGTCAGAAATTGCACAAAACACACCTGTTGTAGCTCCTAAATCTACTCAAAAAGTTGCCGAACTTCCAATGGAAGAAAGTCCAGAGGAAATCATGAAAGCTTATACAACGGTATTGGAAGAAGCAAAAGCAATAGAAAAAAATGAAGCCAATAGAATTGATGAAATTAAAAGATTGTTGGAAGAAGCTAGAAGAAAAAATTTAGCTTATGAAAAAATGTTGACAGAAATGCAAAACATTAAAGATGATAAGGTTTTGGATCAAAAGTTTATTGAAGCAAATGCTTTACGCGATGAAGCTGAAAAATTAGAATTACAAGCGAAAAAAGAGGAAGAATACTTAAAAAACAATATGGCTGAAGCACAATCCAAAAGAATGGAAGCTAGTTTAATACAACAAGCTATGGATGAACAAACTAAGGTTTTTGCACAACAAAAGGATAAGGAATCTAAAGCGGAATTAAATAAAATTAATGATTTTGCTGGTGCAAAAAATTATCAATCTATAGCAGCAAATACATCACAAAAATCTACTGCTAATACTAATATTTCACCAAAATCAAATACAGAAATACCAAATACTGTTGCTCCTAAAAATAACGCTGTAAACGTTAAAGAAAATTCTGCTAAAGTACTTGAGGATTATCAAAGAAAATTAAATGAGTTAGCAAATATTGAGCAAAAAGAAGTGGAAAGATTGGATAGACTAATGACTTTAAGAAATCAATCCAACAAGAAAAAACAAGAGTATGAAACGATGTTACAACAAGTAGATAAAATGACAGATGCTATACAAATACAAACGCAGATAAAAAAGGCGGATAAACTAAGAGAAGACGCAGAAAAACTAGATGTAGAAATTAAAAATGACGAAGAAATTATGCGGAATAATTTAGCAGCATCTAAATCTAAAAGACAAGAAGCTTCATTTTTATTGGATGTAATGGATAACGAAACAAAATCTCAAGCATTAGCGCAGGATAAAAAAATACTGGAGAATAAAGAAAAATTGGATAATTACATGGCTAAACAAACGGTTGTTTTGGCTTACAATAAAAATAATACAACAACTAACGCAAATATAAACTATAAAAAACCAATTGATTCCAATATAAAAACGACTTTTACAGATATTAAGGCTACAGAAACACAAATACTAATTCAGGATAAAGGTATTTTAGGTGGATATTCCGAAGATGAATTAAAAATAAATGAAGGTTTTACTTTAAATGGCCCTGCCTCAAAACAAATATTACTAGATCCTCCTATGCCACCAGGTTTATTTTTTAAAGTACAAGTTGGTGCATTTAAAAATAAAATTGACCCAGCAGTTTTTCAAGGCATAACTCCAATTAATGGAGAATCCACAAGTTTTGGAGTAATAAGATACACTGCAGGTTTATTTAGAGGTTACAAAGCTGCAAATATGGCAAAAGGTCGTATTAGAAATATTGGATTTAGAGATGCTTTTGTGGTTGCATTTTACAATGGTAAACGAATTACATTAGCTGAGGCTCAATTATTATTGGATCAAGCAAATGAATCGGAAAAATTAGTTTATGAATCAGTTATAGTTGATGAGGTAAATAAATTAAAAGCTCTAGGAATCAAAGAGTCCGAAGCAGATGCAGTTACTTTAACCAACCAACGTGAAAGTATGGCTGTGCGCACTCCAAATGCAAACGACAATCGAATGGTAAATTCTACAATTGGTTCGACTGGAACTTCAAGCAAAAATATTACGTCTTCTTTATCTAGTTCGTCTAATACTCAAAATTCTTTAGCACAAACATCTATTTCTTTAAATAGCAGAAATAATTTATTTTATACTGTTCAAATTGGTGCTTTTGGCGCTCCTCGCACCTCTCAACAATTGTACAATATAGATCCTTTATATAGTTATGTAACCGAAAGAGGTTTGATTAAATATTCAACAGGAGTTTACACAAATTATTTAGAAGCGAATCAACGTAAAAAAGAAGTGATTGAAATAGGTTCAAAAGATGCTTATGTTGTAGCTTATCAAAACGGACAAACTGTTGCTGTACAATCCGTACGACCAATTACTGATGCGAATTTAAATACAAATTTGAATGAAAATTCGGCTAGTACCTTACCATCTAATTCAACAAATTCAACAGTTAGTCAAAATAATACAATTAACAATGAACTTGTTTTCCGAGTACAAGTTGGGGCATATAAAGCACCAATAAATCCAAAAACTAATCCATATATAAAAGAATTAGAAAGTTATGGCGTGCAATACACTACAACATCAACAGGCTTATTAATTTACACTATTGGTAATTTAAAAACTAAAGCTGAGGCTGATGAACTAAATGTAAAAGTAAAAGAAGTAGGGATTAAAGATGCTTATGTTGTTGCTTTTAAAGATGGTAAACGAATTAGTATCCAAGAAGCATTAAATATTAATAAATAAAAATTGGAAGAAATTTTAAAAATTGAACGTATTGATCCCTTATTATTATTGGGGGTAAATAATGATAAATTAAAAATCATCAAAAATAAATTTCCAAAAGTGAATATTGTTTCGCGCGGAAATTTGTTGAAAATTTCGGGTTCGGAGGAGGATTTGGGCGATTTTAAGCGCAAAATAAATAATGTAACAGATTATATCGAGAAATTTGGCTCGATTAACGAAAAGGAGTTGGGTTATGTGTTGGATGATGTAGTTAAAGATGCTAGCAATACCAAAGAAGATGTGATTGTGTATGGCGTGGGTGGAAGCTCTATCAAAGCTAAAACACTTAATCAGCAAAAATTAGTGGATGCCATTAATGTAAACGATTTGGTTTTTGCCATTGGTCCGGCGGGAACGGGTAAAACTTTTACTGCGGTTGCCTTAGCGGTTAGGGCATTAAAAAATAAGCAAGTTAAACGTATTGTATTAACCCGTCCGGCGGTGGAATCGGGCGAAAATTTAGGATTTTTACCGGGCGATTTAAAAGAAAAATTGGACCCTTACATGCAGCCTTTGTATGACGCTTTGCGCGAAATGATTCCTTTTGAAAAATTAAAGGAATATATGGAAACCGGAGTGATTGAAATTGCTCCTTTGGCTTTTATGCGCGGACGTACCTTAAACAATGCTTTTGTTATTTTGGATGAGGCGCAAAATGCCAATCAAACGCAATTGCGCATGTTTTTAACGCGTATGGGAAAATCTGCTAAATTTATGGTTACAGGTGATGTTACACAAATAGATTTACCTAAAAAATCCATTAGTGGTTTGTTGCCCGCAACTAAAATTTTAAAAGGAATTAAAGAGGTATCGATTATTCATTTAGATGGTTCGGATATCGTTCGTCATCCTTTGGTTGGGAAAATAATTACAGCATACGAATCCGCAGATAATCAATGAGTTTAGAGGAAATTCAATCGCAATATCAACAAAATATTGCTGCACTACAAGTACAACTTAAGGTTTTACAAAAACAACATTTATGGTTAGCAATTGCCAGATTATTGTGTATTGTAGGAGCTATTTATGGTGTATATATTTGGTTAAACCTTACTCCAAATATGTGGATAGTTTCGGTTTTGGCTTTGTTTTTATTTTTGATTTTAAAAAATCTGCAACAAAAAGTTGGGTTTAAAAAAGCATTGGTGGAACAAAAAATCACTATCAATACCAATGAAATTAATGCCATAGTACAGCATAAAAATCCTATGGAGGATGGTGCCGAATTTTTGGATAAAAAACATCCCTATGCTTTGGATTTAGATATTTTTGGAGCGTATTCTTTGTTTCATTTTATCAATCGTTGTGGTACTTTTTTGGGAAAACAAAAATTAGCGGAGCGTTTAAGTTCGGCTTTGCCTCAAAATCAAATTGGACAACATCAGGAAGCGATACAAGAATTAGCGCCTTTGGTGGCTTACCGACAAGATATTTTAGCTTTAAGTAAAAGTATTTACAACGAAAAAAATGCTTACGAATTTTTAAAAAAATGGGCGGATAGTCCAGTTCGAAAATTAAAAAAATGGCAACTGTTTTTACCTTACTTTTTAGGTGTATCCTTTATTGTGTTGGTTGTTATTTCTTTTTTTAGTGATGCAATTTGGTGGGGAAGAGCTGCATTTTTAACTTTTATGTTTAATTTATTTTATTTTGTTTTTTGGATAAAAAATATTGTAAACGAAATTGGAAAAAGCGATAAAGTTGCCGAAATTTTACAAAGTTATGCCGCAATCATACAGTGTATTACCGCGCAAAAATTTAACAGTAACTATTTACAAAACATTCAGCAGGAACTTAATCAGCAAAATGGCGCCGCGCAAAAAATAAGCGCTTTGGCTAAAATGTTTGATGGATTGGAAAGTGTGCAAAATGTGGTGGCTGCTATCTTGTTTAATGGCTCGGTTTTACATCATATCCGTAAATACAATCAGTTAATTCAGTGGAAAAATCAAAACTTAAACAGTTTAATGGAGGGTTTACATTGGATTGGCGAAATGGAAAAATTAAACAGTTTTGCTAATTTATTATACAATCATCCTTACTACACATTTCCTCAAATTAATTCGCAAAACATTTTGCATTGGGAAGGTTTAGGACATCCTTTAATGGGTTCAAAAGGCGTGGCGAATAGTTTAACTTTTGATCCTTTTTCGTTGGTGATTTTAACCGGATCCAACATGTCGGGTAAAAGCACCTTTTTACGTGCTTTGGGTGTAAACTCGGTTTTGGCTTATGCAGGCGCACCAGTTTTTGCGCAAAAAGCTAATGTTTGTGTGCTGCCTATTTTGGCATCTATGCGTTTAACGGACTCTATCAACGAAAATACTTCGTACTTTTTTGCCGAAATCAAAAAGTTAAAATCCATTGTGGATGTGGCTCAAAATCAATCGGCTTTAATCCTGTTAGACGAGATTTTACGTGGGACAAACTCGGCAGATAAACAACAAGGAACGATAGAGTTTATCGAAAAAATTAAAGCTTTTAAAGGAAAAGTAATAATCGCTACGCACGATTTAGAAGTGTGTGATTTGGCAAAAAAATACCCGGAGGATATCCAAAATTATTGTTTCGAATCGCAAGTAATTGATAACGAATTGTATTTCGATTACCAACTCCGCCCAGGTATTTGCGCAAATAAAAACGCATCGTTTTTACTTAAAAAACATGGCGTTATATAATGTGCTATTTTAAAAATGTAAAATAGCACAAAAACTTCTTAGTTAAATTTATAAAACAATCCTAATTCGGCTGTTAAGGTAAGTTTGCTATCATCAAAATTATAATAATAGTAAGCGTATCCTGCTCCAAAATTCAAACTTAAATTTTTGGTTAAATCTTGTTCTATCCCAAAACCAGCTCCCGTTACTAATCTAATGGTATAATCGTCATATTCGTAAAAACTGGTTCCAGCCGAGTGCCCAATGTAGCCAAAAAATCGGGTTTTGTTTACTTCTTTAAAATTATAAGCATATCTACCTCCTAAATTAAATACGAAGAAATCTTCAGCAATTATTGGAAAAATTGTAAACTGGTAACTGTGTTTGTAATGTTGATAACGATACGATAAACCAACTCCAGTTGAAAAACCTGCGTTAAAACCTAATGCGTGATATTTTTGATTTTTTTCCAATGTTGTAGTTGTAATTAAAGTACTAGTAGTATTGGTAATGGTTGAAGTTGTATTTTCATTTTGTGCATTAGCAAATAAAGCAACTATGCTAAATATACTGATTAAAACTATTTTTTTCATTTTAAAGGATGTTTAAATGTGATATTTTAATTTAATTTATAAAACAATCCAATTTCACCAGTAAGGGTTACTACATTATAAGGTTCGGATTGGAAATAATGCGCTATTCCTAAAGCAAAGTTTAATGCTAACACTTTATTTAAATTAATTTCTGTTCCAAATCCTGCACCAGTAATTAAACTTAAATCAGTTCTTGTATATTCTAATTCGTTTATATAATTATAATCTTTTCTGCTAACATATGTTGTAGCATGTCCTATATATCCAAAAAAGGATGTTTTTTCATCTTGTCTGAAATTATAAGCATATCTACCTCCAATATTAACAAATGCGTTCCTTTCCGACATAATAGGTAATAAAGCTAATTGATAACTATGTTTGTTATTTTGATAGCGGTATGCTAAACCTAAACCAGTTGAGGCCCCTGCATTAAAACCTATATAATGATTTTTTTTACTACCCATGTCAATAGAGCTATCTTTAGATTCATTTTGTGCTTTTGAAATTATAACCACAAAACATAATAAACCTGTAATTAATATTTTTTTCATATGTGTATAATTTTTAATGTGTTAAAAACAATGCGTATAGTTAAAATGATTTTAATAACTAAGAAATAGGTAATATTAAAAAATAAAAGCTATTTAAGTCTTTACTTTTAAAAAATACAGAAATTTAAATTTTGTAATTTTTTTTGTGAAAACGTGAAAAAAATTAATTTATTGCAAGTTATAAAAACAAAACCAAAAAAATATTATTTGTTAAAGAAACAACTATACAAAAAACTAATTTTATGAGATTAAAAAGTAAGTTATTTACATTAATCTTCTTCAAATTCTAACTCGGCATCTTTTTCCCAAATTTCCATTTCGCAAGGTTTGCAATTAAATTTCAATTTGTATTCGTTTTCGCCGTGTTTTAATGTTAAAGGCTCTACCAATTTGGTTCCCATGGTATCGCGTTGGAATTTAGGACATTTTCCTAATTCGTATTTCACACAATATTTGGTAGTCATTACACGCGCCTTACCCGGATCCCACTGTAATTCAAAAGCTTTTTCAATTTCCGTTACACCATGTCGTTCGTAAAATTTACGCGCCATTTTATTGGAAACATTGTACATAAAATCCAGTTTTTGAACAGGATAAGGATGATTGGTTTTGGTAATTTGAAATTCCTCTACATGATAACTTTCAACCCTGATGCGAATCAATTTTTCCAAAGCCATTCGGCGTAATTCGTTGATTTTCGAAATCGGCAAAAACCAATTCGATGAAAATTCAACCTCAATTTTATCCGCCATAAAAGGCGTATTCCCAGTTTTACCTAAATTAGTTTTAATATTTGGAATAATGGACTCATTATTTTTAGTAAGATCTTTTGCAAACACCATTTCCGAAACACTTACACAACCATCCTCATCTTGCACCGTTAATTTAAACCCATTGGGCGTTTCCTGAAGTAACATTTCCACACTAATTTTTCTAATAGCGCTATCTTCTCTTTCTACCAATTTATTAAAAGCCGCATCACTGTTTCGGGATATAAGCGTTCCTGTTGGAATAAACTTTAAAACATTAGGATAAACAATTCCATTTTCAACGGTATTTACCTGTAAACCATCCGCTTCGCCATTTTCGTTTACAAAATACAAACCATCGCCGTTATTTAACTTATCGGCATTTTCTATGCGGTAACCTTTGCCTGTAACCTCTAACAATTTCCCAATAACTTGACCTTTAGATTTTGGACTTTCCCATGAGCCAATTTTTGCCTTGCGCTCGTTTACAAAATAATCCGTATATCCCCTATTAAAACTTCTATCCATCTGTGCTTCAAAACCATAAATCGTTTTTCCAGAAGAAGCTTTAGTATAATTTTCATTGTTTTCTAAAAAGTCATCTAATCTTTTTCTAAGATAAGATACATTATTTTTAACATACACAACATCTTTTAATCTGCCTTCAATTTTAAAAGAAGTAATTCCTGCTTCAATCAAATTAGGTAATTGATCACTTAAATCTAAATCTTTAATGGATAATAAATGACTGTTTTCGATTAAAGTTTCACCATTTCCATCCGTTAAACTATAAGGTAAACGGCAGTTTTGCGCACACGAACCTCTGTTAGCACTGCGCTCCCCGCCAGCAATACTCATGTAACAATTTCCACTAAAGGATACACATAAAGCGCCCGAAACAAAAAACTCTAATTCAACATCGGTAGCTTCACGAATTTCGTTAATTTGAGATAAGTTTAATTCCCTAGCCAAAACCACACGTTTAATTCCTGCATCTGCCAAAAACTTAACATGTTTTGGATCGCGGTTATTCGCCTGAGTACTCGCATGAATAACGATTGGCGGGATATCCATTTCCATAATTGCCATGTCCTGCACAATTAAAGCATCCACTTTTATTTTATACAATTCATGTATCAATTGTCGGCAAGTTTCCAATTCGTTATCGTACAAAATAGTATTTAAAACCACAAAAACTTGTGCTTTAAACAAATGGGCATACTCTACCAATTTTGCAATATCTTCAACAGAATTTGTAGCATTTGTACGCGCACCAAATAAAGGTGCACCAACATATACCGCATCAGCACCAGCATTAATCGCTGCTATACCTTGTTCTAAATTTTTCGCAGGAGCGAGGATTTCAACTTTCTTTTTCATATGGAGCTGCAAATTTCAGTTAAATATTGCACTTTAGCAAGTGGAATAAATAGATGATATCGATTTTTAATCATTTGATTATTGAGTATTACTATATAAAAACACCTATAATGTGATTGTATAAACGGAATATTTCTTCTTGGTAAATCGCTAAAATGATACTTTAAATAGAAATAATTAGGTATGTTGTGGAATGTTTAAATGCATAACTTAGTGATATTGCAGTAATACAAAACAACGCAATTAACTTTGTTAAGTTAATAAAAACTAAACTAAAGTGTAAAAAATGGGGGTTTTGCTCCGTATTTTTGAACAAACTATGATTTAAGTAAAATATGCTAGGCTTATTTGGGAAAAAACGTGTAAAAGAAGAGCAAGTTGCGGCTGTTTTTGTATCTAATATCAATCAAATTGCAATAAATTCTTTCCCTTTAATAGCGGATTACTTAAATAATGTATGCGAATTAAAATCTTCGCCTAACATTCGCCCGTCGCAAGTAGAGTGGTTTTTGTACATTATTTTATCAGCAAACTTGGAAAATATCGATAGAGTTTTATCGGTGGAGCAAGCTACAAGATTACGTGTGTTAATTATCGATGAGTTTTTAGAGTCCTTGGAAGGTGTTAAAAAATATGATGTAGAGGACAATATCGAAAATTTTTCGTTTTTCATGAAGTCCTTAAGTAAAAAATGTGATGACAGTTTGCCAAAAATGATTGCTACAGCATTGTTTTACAAATACGGTTTAAATGATTATCAAGACGAACATTTTAAACAAATGAACCAACCCAATCCAATTATCATTAAAGCCATTTGCGAATTCTCCGCAGATTTTTTATGGAACTGGGATGATTTGTTAGAAAAATACAAAATGGTTGCGTAAAAGCTTGGTTAAAATATTAAATTTTATTTTTAATTCTTTTCCAGACACTACTATTTAAAACAACTTTTTCTTAGTTTTATTTAGATTTCATTAGTTTATCATTCAACTTTTGTAAATTCAAGGTATCTTTAATTTTATTGGGTATTTTTGCACTAAGATTTAAATTATGAGGATTGCGGTTAATGCTAGATTGTTACAAGAGAATAAGTTAGAAGGAATTGGGGTGTTTATGCACGAAATTTTACAACGTGTAGTGGCTCAAAATCCACAACATCAGTTTCACTTTTTTTTCAATAAACCTTTTAGTAAACAATTTATTTATGCCGATAATGTAGTAGGACATATTGTGCCTTTGCCAGTTTCTAAACCATTTTTGTTGCAGTTTTGGCAAAATGTATTGTTGCCTAAAGCGGTTCGAAAGGTAAAGGCAGATGCATTTTTATCCTTAGATAATTTGTTGGGTTCGGGCTATAAAATTCCTACGCATTTAGTGGTGCACGATTTAAATTTCGAATACCGTCCGCAGGATTTACCACCATCCACTGCAAAATTTTATCAAAAAAACGTTCGGGATTATGCCCAAAGTGCATCGCGAATCGTTACGGTGTCGCAGTTTTCAAAAAAAACAATCGAAGAAAAATACAATTGCCCAAAGGAAAAAATTGATGTGGTGTACAATGCGCCTAAAACGATTTTTAAACCATTAGACGATGCGCACAAAAAAGTGGTAAAGCAAAAATATACTCAAGGAAAATCGTATTTTGTGTATGTGGGCTCTATCCATCCCCGTAAAAATTTATCAGGATTAGTAGGTTCCTTCGAAAAATTTTGCGCTACCAATACCACGGTGGATTTAGTGATTGTGGGTGAAGCTATGTGGAAAGATAATTTACAACAAATGATTACAAATCCTTTGGTACAATCGCGGATTCATAGTGTGGGCAGGGTAAGCGACAACGATTTACAAGCGATTATAGGTGCAAGTTTAGCCCTATGTTACATCCCGTTTTTTGAAGGATTTGGAATACCTGTTGTAGAAGCTATGGCTTGTGGCGTTCCGGTAATTGCATCCGATTGCACCTCTTTACCAGAAGTTGTGCAACATGCAGGTTTATTGGTGAATCCAAATAATCACGAACAAATTGCAAATGCCATGTTGGTTTTGGCGCAAGATGAAGATTTGCGATTGGAGTTAATAGAAAATGGATTACAAAGAGTAAAAGCGTTTTCGTGGAACGAATCGGCTAGAGCTTATTGGGAAAGTGTACAAAAAATTTTATGAGTTTATTAGGATTTAAATACAAAGATTTAATAGAAGCCGGTTGCGATGAGGCTGGAAGAGGCTGTTTGGCTGGTCCGGTGGTTGCCGCTGCTGTAATTTTACCGCACAATTTTAAGTGTAAAGAGTTAGATGATTCCAAAAAAATATCCGAAAAATTAAGAAATGATTTACGCAAAAAAATTGAAGATAAAGCAATTGACTTTGCTATTGGAATTGTAGAAGCTGAGGAAATTGATAACATAAATATTTTAAACGCCAGTTTTTTAGCCATGCATCGCGCATTGGATCAATTAAAAACACCGTTTAATCATATTTTGGTTGATGGAAACCGATTTAAAAAATATCATGAAATTACGCACGATTGTATTATTAAAGGCGATGGGAAATTTAAAAGCATAGCGGCAGCTAGTATTTTAGCCAAAACCGAAAGAGATAAAATCATGGAAGATTTACATTTGGAGTATCCACAATACAATTGGGCACAAAACAAGGCGTATCCATCGATTCAACATCGCCAAGCCATTAAACAATTTGGAGTTACCCCGCATCATCGTAAATCGTTTAAATTATACCCTCAACCTATTCAACTAAAATTATTTTAATGCGATCTTTTACAATTTTCAACCTACTTATTTTTCTTTTACCTATCTATTCAATGGGGCAAAAGTTGCTAAATTTAAGCGGTGTAGTTACGGATAACAAACAA
>JACCDH011307551.1_pt1 | contig 23557 bp, 24 predicted proteins | sample 7442481 | NCBI WGS metagenome assembly JACCDH01 (sample SAMN15323433, study PRJNA562643) | freshwater metagenome | isolation source: river surface water | place: USA:Blue River Watershed | collected 2017-08-15
CGCATCGTGGCGGGCGTGGGTGTGCCGCAAATCATGGCGGTGGACAGCGTGGCCACGGCCCTCAAAGGCACAGGCGTGCCCTTGATCGCTGACGGCGGCATCCGCTACAGCGGCGACATTGCCAAGGCGATTGCCGCGGGCGCAGGCACCGTCATGATGGGCGGCATGTTTGCAGGCACCGAAGAAGCCCCGGGCGAAGTGATCCTGTACCAAGGCCGCAGCTACAAGAGCTACCGTGGCATGGGCTCGATTGGCGCCATGCAGCAAGGCAGTGCTGACCGCTATTTCCAGGAGTCCAGCACCGGCAACCCCAATGCCGACAAGCTCGTGCCCGAAGGCATCGAAGGCCGTGTGCCCTACAAAGGCTCTGTGGTCTCCATCATTTACCAAATGGCGGGCGGCTTGCGGGCTAGCATGGGCTACTGCGGCTGCGCGACCATCGACGACATGCACACGCGTGCCGAGTTCGTTGAGATCACCGCTGCGGGCATCCGCGAGAGCCACGTTCATGACGTGCAGATCACCAAAGAGGCGCCGAACTACCGCGCTGATTGAGCGCCGTTAAAATCACGGCATTCCGAACCAAGGCGTCTGGACATCCCAGACGCCTTTTCCATTCATAGAGACCGCTTGCCATGCAGCATTCCAAGATCCTGATCCTCGACTTCGGCTCCCAAGTCACCCAGCTGATTGCCCGCCGTGTGCGCGAAGCCCATGTGTTTTGCGAAGTCCATCCCTGTGATGTCAGCGGCGATTGGGTGCGCGAGTACGCCAAGGACGGCAACCTCAAAGGCATCATCTTGTCGGGTTCTCACGCCAGCGTGTACGAGGTCGATGACCGTGCACCCGACGCCGTGTTCGAGCTGGGCTTGCCGGTCTTGGGCATTTGCTACGGCATGCAGACCATGGCCGAACAATTGGGCGGCAAAGTGGAGGCGGGTACGACACGCGAATTTGGCTACGCCGAAGTCCGCGCCCACGGCCACACCGAGCTGCTCAAAGGCATTGAAGACTTCGCCACGCCAGATGGCCACGGCATGCTCAAGGTCTGGATGAGCCATGGAGACAAGGTCACCCAGCTGCCCGAAGGCTTCAAGGTCATGGCCTCGACACCGGCTTGCCCGATTGCCGGCATGGCAGATGAGGTCCGCAAGTTTTACGCGGTGCAGTTTCACCCTGAAGTCACGCACACCGTGCAGGGCCAGGCGCTGCTCAACCGTTTCGTGCTGGACATTTGCAAGGCCCGCCCAGACTGGATCATGGGCGATTACATCGAAGAAGCGGTGGCCAAGATCCGCGAACAAGTCGGTGACGAGGAAGTCATCTTGGGCTTGTCTGGCGGTGTCGATTCGTCGGTGGCTGCCGCCTTGACCCACCGCGCCATCGGCGACAAGCTGACCTGCGTGTTTGTGGACCACGGCTTGCTCCGCCTGAACGAGGGCGACATGGTCATGGAGATGTTCGTCGGCAAGTTGCACGCCAAAGTGATTCGTGTGGACGCCAGCGACCTCTTCCTGGGCAAGCTGGCGGGTGTGAGCGAGCCCGAAGCCAAGCGCAAGATCATCGGCGGCTTGTTTGTGGACGTGTTCAAAGAACAAGCGGCCAAACTCAAGGCCGGAGATGGCGGCCACAAGGGCGCGACGTTCCTGGCCCAAGGCACGATTTACCCAGACGTGATCGAGTCTGGCGGCGCCAAGAGCAAGAAAGCCGTGACCATCAAGAGCCACCACAACGTGGGCGGCTTGCCTGAGCAGCTGGGCCTGAAACTTCTGGAGCCGCTGCGCGAACTGTTCAAAGACGAGGTGCGCGAACTGGGTGTGGCGCTGGGCTTGCCCCGCGAGATGGTCTATCGCCACCCCTTCCCAGGCCCAGGCTTGGGTGTGCGCATCTTGGGCGAAGTCAAAAAAGAATACGCCGACCTGCTGCGCCGTGCGGATGCGATCTTCATCGAAGAGCTGCGCAATTTCACCGACGAAACCGGCAAGACCTGGTACGACTTGACCAGCCAAGCCTTTACGGTGTTCTTGCCCGTGAAAAGCGTGGGCGTGATGGGCGACGGCCGCACCTACGACTACGTGGTGGCCTTGCGTGCCGTGCAAACCAGCGACTTCATGACGGCCGACTGGGCCGAGCTGCCTTATGCGCTGCTCAAGAAAGTTTCGGGCCGCATCATCAATGAAGTGCGCGGCATCAACCGCGTGACCTACGACGTGAGCTCCAAGCCGCCAGCGACGATTGAGTGGGAATAAGCCGGTGTACATTCGGGTCTTCAGTACAAGGAGACTCGGATGATTGGCTATACCTGCGTGGGCACCAACGACCTGGACAAAGCCGTCGCTTTTTACAACGATTTGCTGGGCGTTTTGGGTGCCAAAGTCTTTTTCAAATCCGACCGCGGTGTGGGTTGGGGCACAGCGCCCGATCAGCCCATGTTCAGCGTCATGAAGCCCTTTGATGGCCAGTCCGCCAGCGTGGGCAATGGTGCGATGGTGGCTTTGTCTGCAGCCAACCCCGAGCAAGTTCAAGCCTTGCACGCCAAGGCGCTGGCATTGGGCGGCCAAGATGAAGGTCAACCTGGGGCTCGTGGGTCCAATTTTTACGGCGCCTATTTCCGCGATTTGGATGGCAACAAGCTGGCGGCTTTTTGCATGGTCAAAGGCTGAGCGATGTATTTGCCGCAACAGTTTGACAAGCCTGAGCATGCCAACGCGATCATGCACGGGCACCCCTTTGCCAGTTTGATCACGACAGATGACACGGGTTTTCCGTTTGTCACGCACCTGCCGCTCAAACTGGAAGAGGAGGGGGGGCTGGCTGTTCGCTTGTTGGGGCATTGCGCCAGAGGCAATCCCCTGGCCCGTTACCTCACAGAGCGCCCTGAGGCTTTGGCCAGTTTCATGGGGCCGCAAGCCTATATGTCGCCGCGGGTGTATGCCGACAAGCAGCGCGTGCCGACCTGGACGTATCTGGCGGTGCAAGCCCGCGTGCAGGCCCGCTTGCTGGAGGGCGAAGAAGCCAAAGACGCCTTGCTCAAGCAACTGATTTCTGACCATGAACCGGCTTATGCAGCGCAGTGGCGAAGCTTGCCTGAAGACTACACCGTCAAGATGCTTGCCGCGATCCAAGCGTTTGAGCTGAACATCGTCAGCCTGCAGTGCGCGGTCAAACTCAACCAGCACCGACCCGAAGCCCATGCCGCCATGCACGCGGCGTATGCCCAAGGCAATGAGCAAGAACAAGCCTTGGCCGGCTGGATGAGTAAGTTGGGGCTGGTGTGAACCCTCGTCACGAACACTGGATGGGCTTGGCCCTGGAACATGCCCGATCGGCTGCGGCTGAGGGCGAAGTCCCCGTGGGTGCGGTGGTGGTCAAAGATGGACAGCTGATCGCCACAGGACGCAATGCACCGATTGCGACGCATGACCCGACAGCGCATGCCGAAGTGGTCGCGCTGCGTGAGGCCGCCAAGGTGCTCGGCAACTACCGCCTCGAGGGTTGCACCTTGTATGTGACGCTGGAGCCTTGCAGCATGTGCAGCGGCGCCATGCTGCATGCCCGCTTGGATGCGGTGGTGTTTGGTGCCCCCGATCCACGCACCGGTGTGGCGGGCTCGGTCATGAACCTGTTCGCCAACACGCAGCTCAACCACCAGACCCAGGTCTTGGGCGGCGTTATGGCGCAAGACTGCGCTCAGTTGCTCAAAGATTTTTTCAAACCCAAGCGCATGAACAACGATCCGATTCGCGAAGACGCTTTGCGCACGCCCGATGCTGCATTTGAAGCTTTGCCCGACTACCCTTGGCAGCCGCATTACGTCAGCGATTTGCCCAGCATCAACGGTTTGCGCATGCACTACTTGGACGAGGGGCCACGCGATGCGCCTGTGACCTGGCTGTGCCTGCATGGCAACCCCGCTTGGTCTTATTTGTACCGCCACATGATCCCGGTTTGGTTGGCAGCGGGTCACCGCGTCGTGGCGCCCGACATGGTGGGTTTTGGCAAAAGCGACAAGCCCAAGAAAGACAGTTTTCACCGCTTCGAAACACACCGCCAAGCTTTACTCGATTTCATCGAGCGCTTGGATCTCCAAGGGGTGAACTTGGTGGTTCAGGACTGGGGCGGCATTTTGGGTCTTACCCTGCCGATGGCCGCGCCCCAGCGTTACCAGAGCCTCTTGGTCATGAACACCACCTTGGCCACAGGCGAGCAACCCCTGAGCCCAGGCTTTCTGGCTTGGCGCGATTGGTGCCAAAGTCAACCGCAGTTCGATGTGGGCAAGTTGTTTTTGCGCGGCAATCCCAGCATGAGCGCCGCTCAAGCGGCGGCCTACAACGCGCCCTTTCCCGACAAAGGCTTCCGCGCCGCTTTGAGGGCATTTCCGCCCATGGTGCCGGAGTTTGTCGATTCCGAAGGTGCGGCCATTTCAAGGCAAGCTCTGGCCTTTTGGCGCGATGAATGGCAAGGCCGATCTTTCATGGCCATCGGCCAGCAAGACCCGGTTTTGGGTGAGCCCGTGATGCGGCAGCTGCAGCAATGCATCCGAGGCTGCCCTGATCCCATGCTTTTGCCCGATGCGGGCCATTTTGTCCAAGAACAGGGCAGGGCGATCGCCGAGGCGGCTGTGCGACACTTGAGCTGATCGCATCCCTGTCGGATGCCGGCCGCGTGGATGTGGCCATTGAACTTTTCGGACAGCATGGCCCACATTTATATTTTTTCTCCTTCCAGCGCGGTCCGCGACAAAGCGGCATTTCGGCGCGGTCTCAAACGCCTGCAAGCCCAAGGCCATCAGGTCGAGGTGGACGACGCGGCCTTGAGCAGCCACATGCGGTTTGCAGGGGACGATGCCACACGCATCGCTGCCATCACCCGCGCTGCGGCCAGTGGCGCCAATGTGGCGCTGATTTCGCGTGGTGGCTATGGCCTCACGCGCATCCTGCCCGCTTTGCCCTATAAGCAGATCGCCAAAGCCATTGATGGCGGTATGCAATTCGTCGGCCTGAGCGATTTCACCGCTTTCAACCAGGCGGTTTTGGCCAAAACGGGGCGCATCACCTGGCAAGGCCCTGCGCTGGGTGAAGATTTCGGCTGCGCGGCCGAGCCTGACGACATCATGCAAGCGTGCTTTGACGATTTGTTGATGGAGCATGGGGAGGGCACCGGCTGGCAATTGTCCAAAGCCGAGGCCGAGCGCCGCGTGTTGGTCAAAGATGCGCCACTTTGGGGCGGCAACTTGACGGTGCTCACATCGTTGCTCGGAACACCATATTTCCCTCAAATCAAAGGTGGCGTTTTGTTCCTCGAAGACGTGGGCGAACACCCTTACCGTTTAGAGCGCATGCTGACCCAGTTGTTGCACGCGGGTGTCTTGGGCCAGCAAAAAGCGGTTTTGCTTGGGCAGTTCACCAACTACAAATTGGTGCCTGCACACGACAAAGGCTTCAAATTGCACACCGTGGTGGACTGGCTGCGCAGCCAAATCAAGGCGCCTGTTCTGACGGGCCTGCCTTTTGGCCATGTCGATACCAAGGTGTTGTTGCCCGTGGGCGCCAAGGTTGACCTGGTCACCGAGGGCCGCGATGCCTTGATGGTTTGGGGTCACATCTGAGGCTCTGCTTTGGCTTACCGAACCAAACCCTCCATGGCATCCACCACCATGCCGGTTCCGATGGCGATCAACAAGATGTCAGACGCCACTCGGACATAGCGGTACCCGGAGGGCGGAACGCCCAGCGACAACACCACAGAGCGCGGTACGTCATAAAACACCACGCCGCGTGCCAAGGGATGGCCTTTTTGCCACTGGCGCGACTGACCGGGGGGCAAACAACCGTTGTTTTTCTTGGCAAGGCCTGGTGGACAAAAGCCGCGATTTTCAGGGCGTCCATAGTAGTCATGGGCCGCAGCCCGATGGTGCTCTTGAAAATACCCACCGATCGGGACACTGCCAGGATGGTCCATCGCACGCCCATGGGGTGCTTCATGATCTCTCGATCTTTCCTTTTCGCCTTGTCCGTGGCGTTGTTCAGAGCCTTTCTTTTCTCGGCCATGCTGCGCTTGGGCATCTTTCACCATCCAAACGGATTGGGTCAATGCCAATAAAGATGCGATCACTGCGTTGCTGGTCTTCATGTTCAGATTCCTAGAAGTCATTGACCGCAAAGGTATCTGAACGCCTTGTCTGACTCTGTGCTCTGGCGCGCATTGAGCAGAAGTTCCTGCGTAACAATCTTGATACTTCTCTTATTGACTTAACATAATATACATCGTACGAAATTAACAACAAGAGGTCTAATGCTTCCGAATGTTCATTTAACGGGTGTGATCACCAAACTGCGATCGCTTGACTGACGATTGCCCAATCCAGATGAATCAGGCACTGGCAATGACTTTTGAATCACCTTTGGAAGGTTCTGCAAAATCTGAATGGCATCTTTGCGGTTGCCTTGCTTGGCAAAATCCAAAGCGGTCATGCCCAATTGGTTTTTAAGGGTGGCATCAGCACCTTCATCGATCAGCAACTTGACCACATCGGGTGTGCCGTACATGGCGGCCATCATCAAGGGCGTGGTTCCATTGGGCGATTCAGCATCGATGTAGGCACTGTGGTCGAGCAAAAGCTTGGCAATCGCTGCATGACCGCCACTGGCCGCGTAATGCAGGGGTGTCCAGCCTGTCTTGTTGACATCGGCATCTCGCCAAATGAGCAGTTCAACCAAGCCTTTTTGACCCCGAAAAGCGGCCAACATCAATGGACTTTCGTCCTTGTCGCTGCGCACTTCAACTTTGGTTTTTTCGGACCGAATGAGCACTTCGGCCGAGTTGGGAGACGGCACTTGCAATGCCAGCATCAAACCATGACGGCCTTGCTCGTCCAATGTGTTGGGGTCAAAACCACGGTTTAAAAGTGATGAGACAGTCTTGGCGTCATCAAGCCGCAAGGCTTTGAAATAATCCTCATAGGAACCTGCAAGTGAATTCTTGAATATGAAAAAATATCCAATTAAAACAAGGAACTTTTTAAAATATTTAAAGCTAGACATCACTTTAAGTTGCTGAAATTTTAGAGAATAAACGGTTGAAATTGTGACTGGTCAAAGCTCCAATGGCCTCTGGACTCGAACCTCGCAACTCGGCCAATTGCTTGGCCACAAATGGCACATACGATGGGTTGTTGGTCTTGCCCCGGTATGGCACGGGCGCCAGGTACGGGCTGTCGGTCTCGATCAGCAAACGGTCATCGGGCACGAACTTGGCCACTTCTCGCAAATCAGCGGCGGTCTTGAACGTCAGGATGCCAGAAAAAGAGATGTAAAAGCCCAGATCTAATGCAGCCCGGGCCACCTGTTGGCTTTCGGTGAAGCAGTGGAACACCCCACCGGCGCAGCCTGCCCCACCCGTTTCGCCCTCTTCCTTCAGGATCGCGATCGTGTCGTCAGAAGCCTGACGGGTGTGAATCACCAGCGGCAATTGGGTGTGACGTCCTGCCCGGATGTGGGTGCGAAAGCGATCACGCTGCCATGCCATGTCGGCCACGGTGCGACCGCCTTTGCGCTCGTCCATCTGATAGTAGTCCAGACCGGTTTCGCCAATCGCCACCACGCGGGGGCGCGCTGCGCCGTCCAGCAGGTCTTGAAAGCTGGGTTCCCGCACGCCCTCGTTGTCAGGGTGCACCCCCACGGTGGACCAAATGTTGTCGTGCGCCATGGACAAGGCATGCACGGTGTCGAACTCTTCGAGCGTGGTGCAAATGCACAAGGCACGGGTCACTTGCGCCGCCTGCATGGCGGTGCGGATGCTCTCAAACTGGCTTTGCAGCTCGGGAAAGGTCAAATGGCAATGCGAATCGGTGTACATCAGTTCAGACCTGCGAGCGCAGGGTTTGTTGGGCGTCGGCGGTCAGCGATTCCAACATCAGACCGGCGTTGAAGGGGTGCTCAGCAGTGCGCGCCGATTGCATCAGGCGTTTGAACCAATCGGTCAAAACCATGACCGAGGCCTTGCTGGCAGGCAACTGGGTGTCCTGGAAAAACCGGGGCACAGCCCCAGACTGGCGCAAAACCAGGTCGTGGCAGAGTTTTTGAAGCGCATCAATGGCCTGAGCGGGACTCAAATCGGCCAAATGGCGCGCATCGCCTTGGTGCATGGCCTTGGGTAAGGCCGCCCACCATTCGGGCGACAAACCGCTTTCGGCCTGGCGCAAAACATCGGTCGGCCGTCCGCCTGCACTGCGCAGCAAAGCCTGCGCAACGGATTCGTGCACGCCTTGGGCTTGGAGCCAAGGCAGGGCTTCGTTGGCCTCAGGCCACTTCATGGTGTGGGCCAGGCAGCGGCTGCGGATGGTGGGCAAGAGCAAATGCGAAGCCTCGGTGGCCAGCACAAAGCGCACATCGCCCGGCGGCTCTTCCAAGGTCTTGAGCAATGCGTTGGCCGTCACGGTGTTCATGCGCTCGGCCGGGAAGACCAGGACCGCCTTGCCGCGCCCTCGGGCATCGGTGCGCTGCGAAAACTCCACCGCATCGCGCATGGCTTCGACCCGGATTTCTTTGCTGGGTTTGCGTTTTTTGTCGTCAATGTCGGCTTGCGCCTTTTCAGACAGCGGCCAGCCCAGTTCCATCATCTGGGTTTCGGGCATCAACACGGCCAGATCGGCATGGGTGCGCACCGCAATCGCGTGGCAGCTGGGGCAGTCGCCACACGCGCCCTGCTCACTGGGCTTTTCGCAAAGCCAGGCCGAGGCCAGTGCCAAGGCCAGCTCGTATTGGCCCAAGCCCGATGGCCCTTGCAATAGCCACGCATGGCCGCGTTGGGCCAGCAGATCGCGGGTCTGGCGAGCGATCCAAGGCGCATTCAAAACAGCGCTCATACCGAGCTCCTGTCGAGCCAGGGCTGAATCACCATGGCCACATCAGCACCCACCGCTTCGCGACTTTGGGCCGCGTCAATGCGGGCGAAACGCTTGGGCATTTCAGACAGTCGCTGCGCATAACCCGCACGCACCGCCGCAAAAAAGTCAGCGGGCTGAGACTCAAATTTGTCGGGCACGCGGGCCGAGGCCAATCGCTCGGCCGCAATGGCCGGGTCCAGATCGAACCAAACGGTGAGATCCGGTTGGCGCAACATGCCCTCTGGCGTTTGCTGCACCATGCGCTCGAGCTGGCCGAGCACTTGCCAGTCAAAACCACGGCCACCGCCTTGGTAGGCAAAAGTGGCATCGGTGAAGCGGTCACACAAGACCACATCGCCCCGGGCCAGAGCAGGCTCAATCACCTGAACCAAATGCTCGCGGCGTGCGGCAAACATCAGCAAGGCTTCGGTCAGTGCGTTCATGGGCTCGTGCAGCACCAACTCGCGCAGCTTTTCTGACAAAGGGGTTCCGCCCGGCTCGCGGGTCAGCACCACCGCCCTGCCCGCTTGGCGAAAAAGCGCGGCCACGCTGTCGATGTGGGTGGATTTGCCCGCACCGTCGATGCCTTCAAAGCTGATGAACAAACCGCGTGTCATGAAGTGGTAAAAAAGTAAAAGTCCGATTGTCGCCGCTAACTCAGTCCGCAGACTGGCGTTGGCCACGCTGGTAACGGTTAACGGCCCGGTTGTGCTCGTCCAGCGTGGCACTGAAATGGCTGCTGCCGTCGCCCTTGGCCACAAAATACAGCGCCTGCGTTTTGGCGGGTTGCACAGCGGCCAGCAAAGCGGCTTTGCCGGGCATGGCGATTGGGGTGGGTGGCAGGCCGTTGCGGGTGTAGGTGTTCCAAGGCGTGTCGGTGCGCAAATCTTTGCGGCGCAAATTGCCATCAAATGCCGCACCCAAGCCGTAAATCACCGTGGGGTCGGTTTGCAGCAGCATGCCGATGCGCAGGCGGTTGTTGAACACGCCCGAAATTTGTGGTCGGTCAGCGGGTTTGCCCGTTTCCTTTTCCACAATGCTGGCCAGGATCAAGGCTTCTTCGGGTGATTTGACAGACACCAGAGGCGACCGCACTTGCCAGGCTTTGTCGAGTTGTTTGTCCATGGCCTTCATGGCCCGTTTCAAGACGGCCAGATCGCTGCTGCCTTTGGCGTAGCTGTATGTGTCGGGGTAAAAACGGCCTTCTGGGTGCACTTGGGGGCGGCCCAACTGCGCCATCAAAGCCTGATCGTCCAAGGTCTGACTGTCGGGTTTGAGTTGGTCGGATTTGGCCAGGGCCTGACGCAGTTGACGGATGTTCCAGCCTTCCACAATCGTCACGGTGCGCAGGCTTTCTTCACCGCGCACCAGCATGGACAGCAGCCTAGCGGGCGTGGTCTGGCCGCTGAATTCGTAACTGCCAGCCCGCATTTGGCGCGATTGGCCCGACAGGCGAAACCATGCGTACAGAGCCCAGGGCGGCACATCCGCCCCGGCATCGACGGCCATTTGAGCGATGGCTTTGGGTGCCGTGCCCGGCTCAATGGACAAATCCAGTGTTTCAGCTTGGCCGGTGCGAGCGCCCATCGGCTGGTTCACCCAGTGGTATGCGCCGGCGGCCAGCGCCACAGCCAACACGAGCAAAACCACCAAACCCTTGAACAAACTTTTGATCACCCGAGGCCTTTTGAAATACCGTGAAAATAGCCGCAACGGCCCAGTTCAAACGAGGCTTGATCATAATTCAGGGCTTCTTCGGCTTCGCAGGGCCGTTCACCTCACGTCAATCACCATGTCAAACCCGATGACCCCCTTTGCAGACTTTCCCATGCTCAACGGCTCGGCCGCCCTGCCCCATCTGGGCGTGATCCAGGCGCAAGGCGAAGATGCAGCCAACTTCCTGCACAACCAATTGACCAACGATGTGCTGCTCTTGCCGGTGGGGCAATCGCGATTGACTGCTTTTTGCTCGGCCAAAGGCCGCATGCAAGCCAGTTTTGTGCTTACCAAGACGGCGCCCGACACGGTGCTGCTGGTCATGCCCCTCGATTTGCTGGCCCAGACGCTCAAGCGCCTGTCCATGTTTGTGCTGCGGGCCAAGGTCAAGTTGAGCGATGCCTCAAGTCAGTGGCAGCTGCGCGGTTTACTCGGCGACAGCGCCAAAACCTTGATCGGTGAAGCGTCGCCTTGGCACACCGTGGTCCTGGAGGGGGCTCACACTGTGACCCTTTACCCAGCTGTGGTGGGCGGTGTGGCCGTGTCACGTGCCCTGTGGGTGGCCCCAACAGCGTTGACCTTGCCGTCCTTGGCAGACATCTCGACGGATGTTTGGCTATGGGCCGAGGTCATGAGCGGCGTCACCTTGTTGACCCAGCCTGTCTTTGAGGCCTTCGTACCGCAAATGCTCAATTACGAATCGGTCGGGGGCGTCAACTTCAAAAAAGGCTGCTACCCCGGTCAAGAAGTCGTGGCCCGAAGCCAGTTTCGCGGCACCTTGAAGCGGCGTACAGCGCTGGTCCACAGCCCCGTGGCGCTTGACGCTGGTCAAGAGGTTTTCACGCCGACAGATCCCGAACAAGCTTGTGCCACGGTGGTTTGCGCAGCAGCCAGGCCCGATGGGCAAGGCTTTGACGCCTTGGTCAGTGGCACCTTGGAAAGCCAAGAAACAGGCTGGCGACTGGGCAGCGCCGACGGGGCAACACTCGCCATTCAACCCCTGCCCTACGCTTTGCTGGCAGACATCTGAGCATTCAACTGAAGTTCGCTCAAAGCTGACAAACCATCTCGATGTGCGCGATACCGGCTTCTTCAAAAATCACGCCATGGGGCACAAAGCCTGAGCGCTTGTAAAAGCCTTCGGCGCTGCACTGCGCATGCAGCACGACTTGCGTGTCGCCGCGTTCTTTGGCGGCGGCCATCAGGGCATGCAGGACGCGTCGGCCCAGATCGCTGCCGCGCATCTGTTTTTTGACGGCCATGCGGCCAATGCGGGCCACGCCCGGTGCGTGTTGCAGCAGACGGCCTGTGGCCAGCACCATGCCCATGCGGTTGATGACCACGCAGTGCAGTGCGGTCTCGTCGTCATGGTCCCATTCCATGTCGGCCGGCACTTTTTGTTCTTCGACAAACACCTCGGTGCGAAGCGGCGCGGCCAGCTTTTGAAAGTCGAGCCAAGAACCCAGGTGCAGCTGCACCATGTCTTCACCGCGTTCAAAACCTTCGAGCATCTCGCGCAAGGAGGCGGGGATGGACTGACTCTTTTTGGCCACCGGGTCGGCGTAGACATAAACCAGCTCGCTGGTGATCAGCAGCTCTTCACCCCGGAAAATCGCACCCACAAAAGTCATGGACGAGTTGCCAATGCGCTCGCAGCGCATGCACACGTCTAGGTAATCGTCCATCTCGGCGCTGGCGTGGTACTCGACGCTGGCCTTCTTGACGTACAGATCGCCGCCCAGCTGGTGCATGGTGTCGGCATAAGGCATGGCCAGGTTGCGCCAATAGTCGGTCACGGCCGTGTCGAAGTACATGAGGTAGTGACCGTTGAAGACGATCTTTTGCATGTCCACTTCAACCCAGCGCACCCGCATGCGGTGAGAAAAACGAAAATCTTGGCGTTTCATGGGTTCAACTTTCAAAAGCGTGTTTCAAAGCCCGGCCCGCATCGGCATGGGCCTTCAGGGCATCGGGGATGGCGCGGCCCATGGTGATGAAGCCATGGATCACGCCCCGGTAAATCTCCAGATCAACAGGCACGCCCGCCATGCGCAGCGTGTCGGCATAGCGCACGCCTTCGTCCACCAGCGGGTCGCATTCGGCCAGGCCCATCCAGGCCGGGGCCAGGCCGCTCTGGTCAGGGGCGTTGCCGGGGGCAAAGCGCCAGTCGTCTCTGTCGGCCTGGTCGATGTAGCCGTCAAAAAACCAAGCAATGGTTTCCTTGTCCAGCATGAAACCCTCGCCAAACGTGTGGTGCGAAGCGGTGTCTTGTTTGGAGCCGCAGCCAGGATAAAACAACAGCTGCAAAGCCAGCTTCAGGCCTGCATCGCGGGCCATTAAGGCGCACACGGCAGACAAAGTGCCACCTGCGCTGTCGCCGCCCACGGCCAAGCGCGTGTTGTCCAGGCCCAGGCTGTCGCCTTGTTGGTGCAACCAGTTCAGCGCGTCCCACGCGTCGTGCACGGCCGTGGGAAAGCGGTGCTCAGGCGCGAGCCGGTAGTCCAGCGACACCACGGCGCAGTGCCCATGCCTTGAGAGTTGTCTGCACAGCACATCGTGCGTGGTGAGGCTGCCCACGGTGAAACCGCCGCCATGGAGGTACAGCAGCACGGGCAAGGCCGTGTCGCTGTGCGGGGCGTACAGGCGTGCAGGCATGGCGTGTCCATCGCGGGCCGGGATGCTGATGTCCTGCACCCGGTCCACATGGGGCGCAGGCTGCAGGTCCAGAATCGGCCCGCCGATGTCATAGAAGGCGCGGGCTTGAGGGGCCGTCATGGCGTGCATGGGCGGGCGCCCTGCACGCTGAACGCGGTCGATCAGCGTGCGCGTGGCCGGGTTCAACAAGGATCTGGGGTTGGTGTGGTGGCTGCTCATGAGGGCTGGCTTGGGCCCGATCCGGGTGTTGCCAACGTGACGGGCTTGGCGTTGGGCCGGATGGACAAAGGCGGTTCCTGAATCAAAATGAACGCAAATCGTACAACGCCCCGCACAAGGGGTCTGTCACCTGCTCACGCTTTGGAGAACTTTGCATGTCTTTCATCAATTACGTCACCCAAATCCAGATCGACTTTGGCGCGATCAGCCTGCTCAAAGCCGAATGCGAGCGCGTGGGCATCACCCGCCCCCTGATCGTGACCGACGCGGGCGTCAAAGCGGTGGGCATTTTGGACAAAGCCCTCGCCGCCCTGCTCGGTCTTCAGGTCAGCGTGTTCGACCAAACGCCGTCCAACCCGACCGAGGCCGCGGTGCGTGCCGCTGCCGCCGTCTACAAGCAACACAACTGCGACGGCCTGATCGCCTTGGGTGGCGGCTCGTCCATCGACTGCGCCAAGGGCGTGAGCATTGCCGCAACGCACGAGGGGCCGCTCAAGACCTACGCCACCATCGAGGGTGGCTCGCTCAAGATCACCGACCGGGTGGCCCCGCTGATCGCCGTGCCCACCACGGCCGGCACCGGCTCCGAAGTGGCCCGGGGTGCGATCTTGATCGTCGATGACGGCCGCAAACTGGGTTTTCACAGCTGGTTCATCGTCCCGAGAGCGGCCATTTGCGACCCCGAGCTCACCCTGGGCCTGCCGCCCATGCTGACCGCTGCCACCGGCATGGACGCGGTGGCGCATTGCATGGAAACCTTCATGGCCGCGCCCTTCAACCCGCCCGCCGACGGCATTGCGTTGGACGGTCTGCAACGCGCTTGGGCGCACATCGAACGCGCCACCACCAACGGCCAAGACCGCGAGGCGCGTCTGAACATGATGAGCGCCAGCATGCAAGGCGCCATGGCCTTCCAAAAAGGCTTGGGTTGTGTGCACTCTTTGAGCCACAGCCTGGGGGGCGTGAACCCACGCCTGCACCACGGCACTTTGAACGCCATGTTCTTGCCTGCCGTGGTCACCTTCAACGCGTCTGCAGAAACGGTGCAAAAAGACAATCGCCTGAACCGCATGGCCCAAGCCATGGGCTTGCAAAGCGGCTCGGACATCCCCGAGGCCATCAAAGACATGAACGCCCGTCTGGGCCTGCCCAACGGCTTGGGCGCGATGGGCGTGACGGAAAGCCTGTTCGATCAGGTCATCACCGGTGCGCTGGCCGACCACTGCCACAAGACCAACCCGCGCATCGCCTCGGCGGGTGAGTACCGAGACATGCTGCTGACCAGCCTCTGATCTCGCGCAACGCTCAAATCTTGCCCAGTGGGCTGTCGATCACGGCCTTGTGGGTGAACTTGACCTGCCCATGGAGACTCAGGACGTACATGCCCTTGACGCGGACGACCTCGACTTGCTCGGCCGCATTGCGCAAGACGACCGGCCGCATGTCGCTTGAGGTGGTTTTGACCACGTCGAGCGCCATCGGGAATGGTCCATTGGGCAAAAACAAATCGGCCTTTTGAGGCTTGTCCGTGTCTGGGCCCAGCACCACAAAAGCCCTGAGGGTCTGGTCCGGGTTGTCCATGAGCGGATCGAAGGCAAAAGCCTCTTCGAACAGGCGCATGCAACGTTGTTGGGCGGGCGACCACACATAACCTGCAGAGCCTATGCAGCCGTGTGTCTCCTTGCCATGCCCCGTCATGGGCACCTTGCTGGCGTGTGTCGAGGGCGAACAAGCGCTCATGAGTACAAGGCCCAAGATCGCCAAAGAGCGAACAAAAATGTTGGAGCCGGCAAATTGAGGGCGTGCATGCGACAAAACTCTCAAAACATCACCTGTTGACAAAAATGCAATGAGCCCGATTCTGTCTGCAAATCTGACCGAAGCACCCAAGGATGCGGCGTCATTTGTGATCAGAAGTTAATGCTCAAGCTAGGAGGAATTTTTTGCGCCGCCCTTTGGCGAATTCACTTTGCAGCACCTTGAGCGATTGCGCCCTCAAAGCCGCATTCCAAGATCGCCGCGCCCACATGGCGGCCAGTTCGCGCTCATCCATGATGGCTTCTGGGGCCAGGTGGTAAGACAGCTGGACCGGCTTGCCCTTCATGGCAAAGACAAAGGGACCGAGCTTTTGCGTCAAGAAGAAATGGCGATTTTCATCGTCCACCTTGAGGTAAAGCTGGTTAGCCACCACCAGGCCGAACATCAAGCCATCGTGGTAAATGCCGTAGCCACCAAACATGCGCTTGGCCTGGATCGGGCCCAAGTCTTCAAAGACCTCGTGCAAAAAATCGATGAACTCGTTGCTGTTGGCCATGAAGCTGGCAGGCCTTATTCCGGCGATGGCATCTTGGCGCCCACATGGACCTCGCCCCGCGCTTCGGCCAGTTCCACCTGACGCTGGCGCTCGGCCAGTTTGGTTTTTTGCTCGGGCGTGCGCTGGTCGTGGCAGTGGGCGCAACTCACGCCCAAGACGTAATGCGGCGACTGCTTGTCTTCTTCGCTCAGCGGCCAGCGGCATGAACGGCACAGCTCGTGGTGACCCAAACCCAGCCCGTGGCTCACGCTCACGCGTTCGTCAAAGACAAAACAATCGCCTTCCCAGGTGCTTTGCTCGGGCGGGATTTCTTCCAGGTATTTCAGGATGCCACCTTCGAGGTGGTAGACCTCCTCAAAGCCGCGCATTTTCATGAGCGCGGTGGATTTCTCGCAGCGGATGCCGCCGGTGCAAAACATCGCCACCTTGGTCTTTTTGGCGGCCTCGCCCTGCAGGTTTTCTTGGGCGTCCAGCCAAGCGGGCAGCTGCACAAAGGTCTTGATGTTCGGGTTGACCGCGCCCTTGAAAGTGCCAATGGCCACCTCGTAATCGTTGCGGGTGTCAATCACCACCACGTCCGGATCGGCCAACAAAGCGTTCCAGTCGGCGGGCTTGACGTATTGGCCCACGGTCTTGTTGGGGTCCAGCTCGGGCACGCGCAAGGTGACGATCTCTTTTTTGAGCTTGACCTTCATGCGGGTGAACGGCGGTTTGGGACTCCACGACTCTTTGTGCTGGAGCGTGGCCAAGCGCGGATCGGCATGCAAAAACGCCAATACCGCCCTTACCCCAGCCTCGGGCCCGGCAATCGTGCCGTTGATGCCCTCGTGTGCCAGCAGCAAGGTGCCCTTGACCTCGTTGGCCTCGCAACAGTCCTGCAAAGGGGCTTGCAGGTCGACGAAGTCAGGCAGATCGACGAATTTGTAGAGGGCAGCGGTGAGGAACGGGGTCGCGGAATTCATGCTGGAATTATCTCAGCCTGTTCACAAGGCCTGAAGGCGGGCCAGGTCGGGCTGCGTCAACCACGCCCCCAACTCATCCGCCATCTGCTGCGCCGCGCTGGCCGCCGCGCTCCACACCTTCACCCGCCCCGCCAAATCGCGGTCGTAGGTCATGAAGTCTTGGCGGTCAGGCAATTTGCCGTTCGGCAGGGTTTTGACCCACTCGGGGTTGGGGGCCAGGACGATGGTGTGGTCTAAAAAAGGTGTCGCGCCGTGACGCCATTTCAGGGCTTTGTCGAGCCAGCCGGGCACCACGTTTTGCTGGAAGTGCGGGTACAGCACGATGGCGCGTTCGGGGCCTTGGGTGGGCGCGGTCCAGTTCAGGTGCAGGTGGTAGTCGGTGATGCCGCCGTCCCAATAGGCACCAGCGGGTGCGCCGGGGATGTCATGGACGGCTTTCAAGGCAAACGGGATGGAGCAGCTGGCCTGCAGCGCGGGCATGAAATTGCCCTCGGTCAAGGCCACCGTTTGGGTGCGAAAGTCTTGCGCGTCAAAAGGCAGGGCTACGCCTTGCACAGAAAACACCACCCGCGCCAGCCAGCCGCCCAATGCTCGTCGGCTGACGGCGTTGGTGAGGTAGGCCCCGGCGTAGCCCAGTGGCGTGGCCACAGGGTGTTCGCGGTGCAAGATGTGCCGCCCGCGTGAGGTCACGATGTGCAGGCGGTATCGCGGGTGGTTCAGCGCCTCATGGATGCGGCCGCCGTAAAAGGCTTGCAGGCTCTGGCCAAAGGCCTCGCTCACCTGCTCGGCGCTCACACGCTTTTTGCCCGGCAGTGGTTCGTAGTGCTGATGGATGTAGTCGTGCTCCAGCCGCTCGAATGCCGCGACCGGGTCATTCAGGCAGGCCGTCGCCATGCGCCACGCGCCGATGGATGCACCCACCAGGTCCACCGGCTGCTGGCTTTGGGCGAGCCACTCGCCGAAGATGAAGCGGTCCAGTGCGCCCAGGATCAGCCCTTTGGGGCCACCCGCCGCACCCGGGATGACACCAATGTGCTCGGGCCGCAGTCCGTGCTCACGGATGTGGGCCAGCGCCTTGGGACCTGCGTGGATGTGGAGGGCTTTCATGGGGTTTATTTTTTTAGGCCTTGCAGTTTGGCAAAGGCGCTGGCCATGGCCGAGCCCGAACCGGCTGCGGGGGGCGAGGTGTAACCCCCGCCTGAACCACCACCACGCTGGCGGTTGTCCCGCCCTGCCCCTTCAAACTTGTTGTCTCTCGGGCCATCGCGCCTTGCAGGTGCAGCGTCCAGCTTCATGGTCAGGCTGATGCGCTTTCGGGCCACGTCGACTTCGAGCACCTTCACTTTGACAATGTCGCCCGTCTTGACCACCTCGCGGGCGTCGCTCACAAACTTGTTGGCCAGCTGGCTGACGTGGACCAGGCCGTCCTGGTGCACGCCCAGGTCCACAAACGCGCCGAATTGCGCCACATTGCTCACGGTGCCTTCGAGCGTCATGCCTTCTTTCAGGTCCTTGATGTCTTCGACGCCATCGGTCAGGCGTGCGACCTTGAAGTCTGGGCGCGGGTCGCGGCCGGGCTTTTCCAGCTCTCCCAAGATGTCTTGGATGGTGATGGCACCGAATTTGTCGTTCGCAAACAGCTCGGGTTTGAGCGTTTTGAGCACCTCCGAGCGGCCCATGATGTCCTGAATGGGCTTGGCGGTTTTGACGATGATCTGCTCGACCACAGGATAGGTTTCGGGGTGCACGCCCGTCATGTCGAGCGGGTTGTCGCCACCGCGTATGCGCAAAAAGCCCGCGCTTTGTTCGAAGGTTTTGGCGCCCAAGCCGGTCACTTTCAACAAATCTTGCCGGGTTTTGAACACGCCATGGGCATCGCGCCAGCGCACCACCGACTTGGCCACACTGGCCGACAAGCCCGACACGCGTGTGAGCAAAGGCACGCTGGCCGTGTTCAGGTCCACGCCCACCGAGTTCACGCAGTCTTCCACAACCGCGTCCAGCGTTTTGGCCAGCTCGCTTTGGTTCACGTCGTGCTGGTACTGGCCCACCCCAATGGCTTTGGGGTCGATCTTGACCAGCTCCGCCAAGGGGTCTTGCAAACGCCGGGCAATGGATGCTGCACCGCGCAGGCTCACATCCACATCGGGCATTTCTTGTGAAGCAAATTCGCTGGCGCTGTACACCGAAGCACCTGCCTCACTGACCACGGCTTTTTGAATTTCAACGCCATCACGCAGGCGGGCCATTTGCTTGATCAAGTCGCCCGCCAGCTTGTCGGTCTCGCGGCTGGCGGTGCCGTTGCCAATGGCGATCAGGTTGACGTTGTGCTTCTCGCAAAGTTTGGCCAAGGTAAAGAGTGAACCTTCCCAGTCCTTGCGGGGCTCATGGGGGTAGACGGTGGAGGTGTCGACCAGCTTGCCGGTGGCGTCGACCACAGCCACTTTCACGCCCGTGCGGATGCCCGGGTCCAGTCCCATGACCACACGAGGGCCTGCGGGCGCGGCCAGCAGCAAATCGCGCAGGTTGTCTGAAAAGACCTTGATGGCGACTTTTTCGGCCTCTTCACGCAAGCGGGTGAACAGGTCGCGCTCGGTGGACAGGCTGAGTTTCACGCGCCAGGTCCAGGCCACGCATTTACGGATCAGGTCATCTGAGGGGCGGGCCGCATGGCTCCAGCCCAAATGCATGGCAATCTTGCCTTCGGCGATGCTGGGCTTGCCCGGCTCGGGTTCGACAGGCAACACCAATTTGGCGTCCAGCATTTCCAGTGCACGGCCACGGAACACGGCCAAAGCACGGTGTGAAGGTACGCGGCCAATCGGCTCGTCGTAGTCAAAGTAGTCACGGAACTTGGCCACGTCGGCGTTGTTCTCGTCTTTGCCGTCGGCCAGCTTGCTTTTGAACAGGCCTTCGTTCCACAGCCATTCGCGCAGGGCTTGCACCAGCGACGCGTCCTCGGCCCATCGTTCGCTGAGCAGATCGCGCACACCATCCAGAACAGCGGCCGTGGTGCTGAAGTCAGCCCCCTCAATCGCCCCTGAGGCCAGCACAAAGGCTTGGGCTTCGGCGTGGGGGTCGAGTGTGGGGTCGGCAAACAGCTTGTCGGCCAGCGGCTCCAGCCCGGCTTCGCGGGCCATCATGCCCTTGGTGCTGCGCTTGGGTTTGAAGGGAAAGTAAATGTCTTCCAGCTCTTGTTTTGTCGGGGCGGCATCGATGGCGGCCAGCAATTCGGGCGTCATCTTGCCCTGCTCTGTGATGCTTTTGATCACGGCTGCGCGTCGGTCTTCCAGATCGCGCAGGTAACCCAGTCGCGCTTCCAACTCACGCAACTGGATGTCGTCCAGGCCATCGGTGACTTCTTTGCGGTAACGGGCGATGAAAGGCACTGTGGCACCGCCATCCAGCAGCTCGACGGCGGCTTTGACTTGGTCGGGGCGGATCCGGATCTCAGCGGCCAACTGGCCCATGATTTTTTGCATGCGTACGGGGTGTGAATAAGACGAAGCGAGCGAGTTTGCCACAGAGCCATGAGGATCCCAATGATTTCAAGACGGTGGACGCTTTGGCTATTTTTCTATTTTTTGACAGATCTAATGGCGTTTTCTAATTAGAAATGGTCAATTGATGAATTTATTGTCTAGAAATCACTATTGACTGTTTTAGTCCTCAAAATTACATTAAATGTCATAAATGACAATTTAAGATGTTCAAAACATCAACGGGAGGATGAATCATGAAAACTGCTAATTTGAGAAGAGTTGTTTGCTCTGGCTTCATGCTGATCGGGTTCGCACTTCTGACAGGATGTCACACCTTGCCGATGGAGCAGTATTCAGAATTCACGCCCTTGGCGCCTCACAAACGCATCATGAACGAGGTCAAGGTGACTTGGGAAACACGTGACGATGTGGCCCAAATTTGTGCAAAAGCCATCGGCATGAGCAAAGACGCCGCGTACTTGACACCGCCATTGGCCTGTGCTTTTTGGGATAAAACCGCCAAACAGTGTTCCATCATCACCGGCAAGACAACCAACCACGCCGTCATTGGTCACGAACTTAGACACTGCTTCGAAGGCCACTTTCACTGACCTTCGAAGCTGGGCGCGGAGATCAGCCCCGCAATGCTGCCTTCAATGCCACGCCAATTTCAGGCTTGGCGGCAAACGGATCGGGCGGGTTGTTGCCCATGACAATGGCTTCCATGCGGCTTTGCACATTGCCCAGCGCTTGTGGGTGGCTGTAGATGTAGAACTGGCCCGAAGCGACCGCATCAAAAACTTTTTGCGCCACATCGGCCGCTGACACTTTCCCACTGCCAACCGCTTTGTCGCTTTGGGCTTGTCCGATCAGCTGGCTGGCGGTGGGTTTTTCAGCCGCCAGATCGGCTGGCCGGTTGCGGTGGCTTTGGCTGATGCCGGTCGGCACAAAGTAAGGGCACAAGACACTGGCGCTGACCTGGTCGCTCACCAATTGCAAGTCTTGGTAGAGGGTTTCGGTCAAGGACACCACGGCGTGTTTGCTCACGTTGTAGATGCCCATATTGGGCGGTGTCAGCAAGCCAGCCATGCTGGCCGTGTTGACAATGTGCCCTTGGTAGGCAGGATCGGTCTTGGCGGCTTCGAGCATCATGGGGGTGAACAAGCGCACGCCGTGCACCACGCCCCAAACGTTGACGCCCAGCACCCATTCCCAATCGGCCACCGTGTTTTCCCAAACCAAGCCCCCTGCCCCCACGCCTGCGTTGTTGAACACGAAATGCGGTGCACCAAAGCGTGCTTTGACATCGGCTGCCAACTGTTCCATGGCTTGGGCATTGGCCACATCGACTTTGCGGGCCAGCACTTGCGCGCCTTGTGCGGTCATCTCTGCGGCGGCTTTGTCCAGCGCGTCTTGCTGCACATCGACCAAAACCAGGTTCATGCCCAGCTTGGCGCCAATGCGGGCGCATTCCAGACCAAAGCCGGAACCGGCACCGGTCAACACGGCGGTTTTGCCTTTGAAGTTCTCGATCATGCGGCAGCCTTTTTGAGTGTGAATCCCACGCGGGGGAAGTGAACATGGACCGTGCCCGCACGTTCATCGGTGCGGCGCAGGGTGTAACGGGTGCGGGTAGCGGCGATCAGCTCGCCCTCGGTCGGCTCCAGCCCAAAGTTGTCGGCCGCAATGACCACGGTGCCGCCCAAGGCGATGCCATGATCGTCTTGGAAAACATCGGCGGTCAAAGCGGCCGGTGTCGCCTCTTGCGCCATTTCAAGCGCTTGAGCCGATGACATTTTTTCGCTTTGGCCGTGGCCGATGGCTTTCATGCGCTCCAGCCAAGCCAACACCTCGGGCGTGGCGTCCAGCACGCCCGCCACAGCGGAAGTGATGTTCTGAGTGAACCAGATCGGATGGTAAGTCGCGAAATCGGCCACGCAAGGCTGTGAGCCCAGCAAAAAGTCTTGGCCATGCAGCATGCTGGCGATGCGGCGCAAATAACTCTTGTACGTGGTGGTCGCGTCGGTAGACGACATGCGGGCTGCGCCACCGCGCATGGCGGCGCGGTCAGCCACAAAGGCTTGAACGTTTTCAGCAGGCGCACCCGCAAAAACCTGTGCCACGCCAGCTGGCTGGAAGTTGTAGGCCATGGCCGCTGTGAACAAAGCACTGTCTGCCCACTGCGCCACGATGCGTGCTGCACCGCTGACTGCTGGCGGGAACAGCGTGTGCTCTGGGGCCAGGCCTTCCAGTACTTCGCAGATCAATGCGGTGTCGCAGTAAATGTCCGCACCGATTTGCAGCACCGGGGTGCGGCGGTAGCCACCTGTGAGCGCTGTCACATCGGGCTTGGGCATGATCATCGGGATGAACACGCTCTTCCAGGCCAATTGCTTGCGGCCCAGAATCAAGCGGACCTTCTCGGCAAATGGCGAGGTTGGGTAGTGGTGCAGGATCAAATCGGCCATGGCAGATCAGACCAGCTTGACCAATTGCTTGCCAAAGTTCTTGCCCTTGAGCAGACCCAAGAAAGCCTCGGGTGCAGCAGCCAGGCCTTGCGCCACGGATTCGCGGGGGCGCAGTTTGCCGGTGCCCACCAAGGTGCCCAACTCTTGCAGGGCTTCGGGCCACACTTCCATGTGTTCGCTGACGATGAAGCCTTCGATCTTCATGCGGTTGACCAAAATCAAGGCGGGGTTGCTCATGGGCAGGGGCGCACCGTCGTAGCCGGCGATCATGCCGCACACGGCAATGCGGGCAAAGGCGTTGGTGCGCAGCATCACCGCGTCCAGCACCATCCCGCCCACGTTTTCAAAGTGGCCATCGATGCCGTTGGGGCAAGCTTCGCGCAGCGCCTTGGACAAGCTCAGGTAATCCTTGTGCTCTTTGTAGTCGATGCAGGCGTCAAAGCCCAACTCATTGACCACCTAATCGCATTTGTCTTTGCCGCCAGCAATGTCCACCACGCGGCAGCCACGGGCTTTGGCCAAAGCGCCATAGGCGCTGCCCACCGCGCCGCTGGCCGCGCTCACGGTGACGGTTTCACCGGCTTTGGGGTTGATGATTTTGACCAGGCCATACCAGGCGGTCACGCCGGGCATGCCGACTGCGCCCAGGTAGTGCGACAGCTGCACATGGGTGGTGTCCACTTTGCGCAGGGCGCCGATCACGTTGGCATCGACCACGCTGTACTCTTGCCAGCCGCCCATGCCCACGACCTGGTCACCGGCTTTGAATTTGGGGTGGCGGCTGTCCACCACCTCGCCAACGGTGCCGCCGATCATGACTTCCCCCAAAGGTTGGGGTACGGCGTAGCTCTTGC
>JACCDH011516863.1_pt1 | contig 23553 bp, 19 predicted proteins | sample 7442481 | NCBI WGS metagenome assembly JACCDH01 (sample SAMN15323433, study PRJNA562643) | freshwater metagenome | isolation source: river surface water | place: USA:Blue River Watershed | collected 2017-08-15
ATCAAGGTTTTGCTGAAATTTTTGCTCATGGAGCGTCAGCGCATCAAACTCTCGGAAGTGCCCAAGCTGCTCAATTCAATTCCATTGGTGAAATCTGCCAATCAGCGGCATATGAATTTCGGAAAAATACATCTCGCGCACTGGGCAATTACACAGCTGCGCCGCGCGGGCGCGCTGGATGTACAGGATAACTATCTGGTGGATGTTGAAGCGAAGACAGGTTGAGCGCTTGTCGTGTAAAAGCGAACGCGCGAACGAAAACTCAGGCGCCTTCAACAATAAACAAGCGACCTTGCGATGCAGCCTGTCGCAGGGCTTTCGCTTCCTTATAAGCGGGTGAGTCGTACCATTCGCGTGCCTGCGATAGCGATGGAAACTCCAGAATAACGGTACGCATCTGATCATGATGAGCATCATCCACGCCTTCGCACTGAATGCGTGTGCCTCCCCGCACCAGAAACTGACCGCCAAAAGCCAACACGGTTGGTAGCACCAGCTTGCGATACTCCTCATACGCTTGAGCATCAGTGACGGTGATTTCAGCGACAACATAGGCTTTGGCCATGGGATTACCTCGTAAAGTGGGTGGTTGTGATGGGCGAGCGTGCCGCAATATTGGGCGCATTGAAGGCGATGACAGGCTGACGACCGCCTTCGCTGGTCTCGGGTTGGGTCAGATGTTGCAGGACAGGCGGCAAGAGCATGCATGTCTCCCAGGGCATTTTTATTGTGCGTGCAATTATAGGCGAAGCCCTGTTGCTGAGAAGCAGGCTTCGCCGTGTGCTTACTCAGTCAGTCGCCAACGCTTCCATCCATCGCATCAAGCCGTCTAGTCGTTGCCACAATTCCGTGGGCGATTGTGGTTCGGGTAGACCACGGTTGTAATGCTGGAATAGGGTCAGTGCATCGTCGGTCATGCCTCGTTGAACGGCTTCCCAGACCGTGGCGCGACAACCCGTGGCCGGCATGCCGGGTGTGGTACCAATGAATCGATACGGCAGATCCCGCGACTCCCATTCGTGTCTGATTTCCCCGGCCGCGACCTGAAGGCGTTTTGCATCCGCCGGCACTCGCAGGGACCAAGCGTGTTGACTGGGATAAGTCTCCTCGCTTTCTTTCGTTGTCATGAAATACGCTGGCCATTCACGGATCTGGGAGTCACCGGGTTCAAGGTGAAAGCCCGAATGCATGTAGCGATGACCAATATCGACGGAGTTTTTCCGTTTATCCGGCACCATCGACAAGGAAGGTGCGATCCATGCGTGACCCAGTGCGACGCCGGTGGTCGGCTGAATCTGTATCTCACCAAAATGCTGCGCCTCCTTTAGCACCGCCCGTGCCTTGAGCTTCAAATCGGGTACGCTGCTTGCTGGCATGCGTGTATAAATTTGCTCAATTGCCGCAGACAATTGCTGCCGCTGTACGCGCGTGAGCTTGTCGGGTGGCGCAACAATGCCAAACAGCTTTTGTGTCAGCAACAGCTCAAGAACGTCACGCAGCCATTCAGAAAACACCGAACCTTTCGTGTCAGAAACCACCGCTTCAGCTGCGCCTACATCAACGGTGATGGCATTCTGTGTTGCTATTACCGTCGTCGATTTTGTTGCCACTGGGCCAACGATAACTTCTGTCGGCGCCATCGGTAAATTAAGTGCCTTTGCAATCAGGCACACACTGTGATGCAAGTCATCCAAAGTTTTATCGGATTGCATCCAGACGTCGATGCTGGCATGTAAGGCATGACGTACGCCCGCTGACAATTCGCCATGTAAAGGCATGCGCTGAGATTGTCGAGCGCTATCTTTCAAATCTTCGAGAAGATTGAAAAAATCCTGTGTTTGCATCAGCGTGCGATTGAACGAGTGTGGCGGGCCATTGGCAAATCCATAATTCCGATATACCTCGTCATCGATAATGGTCTCGACGATGTTGCAAGAAAATTGTGCCGTTTTTAGTGTGTCGAAGAGCTGCGTAATCTCATCGGACGTCAAATGAGCAAAATGCATGCGCAGCAGCGCAGTAAAATATTGCTGACTTTGTTCATCATCATCGATACCCGGGCGAATCGATGCCAGCAGGTTATCCATGCTGAGGCACAAAAACTCGCGTGTATACCTTTGCTGTGAGGACACTTTCTGCTCTTTGAGTTGTGCCAGCAAAAGCCGAAAAGATAATGCGGTATGTCGGCTAGCATCAAAGTAATAAGAGGCCTTACGCTGACGATGAAATAGCTGCGGCGCTAGCCTGGATTTTTCCGTCGCTTGTTGGGTGATATGGACAGTGCGGTTTCTCGGTTGTAAACGTGAACGACTAAGCAGGGAGTACATGCAATTCCTTTTCATTCAATTACCAGCAAAAATTGCTGGGCCTATCATGAGTGGAAATCGACTGCACTCAGTTTGATGCCTTCAAGAAAATTCGCTTGAGCCGCCGCAATTGCATCGCACATCTGGTGCGATGAATAGCTCAAAAAATTCTTTATTGATAAATTTCTTCAAATAAATAAGGATTTTCGAGAACTCGGGACGCAATTTTGTGACCGACCTTGACTATTCCCGCACGTTGTCGTGTAGCGAGGCAGGATAATTGCCCCAAGGTTTCTTATCTTAATTTTAATTTTTGACCTCTGATGAGTACAAACAAGATCACGCTGAAATCAGCGATCCCGATGACGCAGGCTCCCGGTACGCCGATGATCGATAGGCGCACGGTGAATGATCCTGACTTTTCGGCATCTTTAAACAAACCTACTATGTCATCAAGACAAAGATCAGCGACACCATCTGTCGGAATCAATGCCGAGCCCCTAGCAAGATGCAAGGTCACATCGTTGACACCTTACGGGGAAAAACTCAATGCACTGGCCGCTTGCGCTTTGCCTGAGCTATTGGGCGTTCGATATTTTTCGAAAAATGGGCCTGAGCCCATCACCCGGATGCTACTGGAACAAGCCATCGCCGCCCCGTTGAGCGCCAAAGATATTCGTACGCTGCCATCAGCATGGCAGACGGACTTGATCAGCGACGCTATCGTGACGACATGGGCAAGCCGATTAGTTGCTGCCTGCGATCATGTCTACAGTGAGCGCGGGATGCAAGCCTATATCGAAGCGATGACGGATTTGATATTTGACGAGGGAAATCTTGAAGGTGGGCTGCCCAGTGGCATCAGAGATTTCTGCGCAATGCTCATTAAAAATGCGCTCGAAGTCGGTGTTGCTCAGGGCTTGGATCGTCGTGCCCTACAGGGACTGCGCAACACCGTGATCATCCGATTTCTGATGGGCAGCGTGTTTGTCCCCCATCTGCGGCCAACCGCGATGCGCGAATCAACGAATGACGCAATTCTCTACGCATTCGATCGTCAGCTGTTCAAAGTTTTTTGCCATAAAACAACCGAGATTATCGACATCGACGCCGAGGCTATTGCGCTTCTGGCAGCAGCGCGACGGGCAAAGCAGCAGTCAATCGCATAAGCAAGTACGCATGCAGGCAGTGGCTCACTGATAACTGCGTGCATCCTCGATGACCTTGCCGTCATTGGGCAGTGTGCCCGCAGCAACCAGCCTGACATCGCCGCGCAATTTGGTAATGTCGCGTATGGTCGCTGCGATGGCCTCTGTTTCCCCCGACAGCGCAGCGGGATCAGCGACTTCGCAATGCAAGCTCATCTGATCATTTGCCATTTCACCGGTGATCACCAGACGAGCTTTGAGGATTGCCGGGTGGCGCCGCGCTATTTCGGCGACTTGCGAGGGATGTACGAACATCGCGCGTACCTTCGTGGTCTGATCCGCACGACCCATCCAGCCCTTGATGCGTGTATTGGTTCTTCCGCAGGGTGAGACCTCTGGCAACACCGCAGACATATCGCCGGTCGCAAATCGAATCAGCGGATAGTCCGGGTTGAATGAGGTAATGACGATTTCTCCCACTTCGCCTGCCGGCACGGGATCGCCGGTACCTGGCCGTACAATTTCCAGCAATAGCGCTTCATCGAGCACCATGCCGGGGTTAACCTGCCCATCGCTCATGGTTTCGTAGGCGATATTGCCGATGTCGGCTGATCCGTAGGTTTGCAATACATTCGGTACGCCATGCGCGTTGAGCCATTGACGCAGAGAGGGCGGTAATGCCTCCGCGCTCACCAGTGCATATTCGACACTGCTGATGTCTTCACCCATCTCCTGTGCTTTTTCGATGATGATCTTCAGGAACGATGGTGTGCCTGTGTAGACGCGAGGGCGCAGCAAGTTCATCGCCTGAACCTGCATTTCGGTTTGCCCGGTACCGGCGGGTATGACAGGACAGCCAAGCTTGATCGCACCGCCTTCGACCATCAATCCGGCAGGTGTGAAATGATAAGCAAAGCAATTTTGTATCAGATCACCACGCCTGACACCCAAAGCATGGAGAGGACGCGCAAAGCGCCACCAGTCGACGCCACGTCCCTCGGGATCGAAGATGGGCCCGGGTGACATGAAGATGCGTGACAAATCACGGGTGGATGTATTGATGAGACCACCGAAGGGCAGTGACATGCCTTGCAAGGCTCTGAGTTCAGATTTGCGCGTCACTGGCAATTGCGCGAGGGCTTCGCGGGAGCTGATATCGGGTGCATTCACGCCCGAAAGAATGGTGGACCAACCGGCTGTTTTTTGCGCACGTTGTATCAGCGCAGGCAATCCAGCTAGCAGTTCTTTTTCACGCTCATGAGGGTCGCGCGATTCGAGCGCATCATGGAAATCAGTCATGGCAAATACCAGATAAGGGAATCAGGCCAGCCAGCGTTTGCGGCGGCGATAAAATTTCATGTCACGGAAACTCTTGCGATCACCGCCGGACACGCCGAGATAAAACTCTTTTACATCTTCATTCGAAGCCAGATCGGCTGCAGCACCTTCCATTACTACGCGACCATTTTCAAGAATGTAGCCAAAATCTGCGTAGCGCAGCGCGATGGTGGTGTTCTGTTCAGCCAGCAGGAAGGAAACCTGCTCGGTTTTATTGAGGTCCTGCACGATGCCAAAAATTTCTTCAACGATTTGCGGTGCCAGTCCCATCGACGGCTCATCCAGCAAAATCATCGAGGGCTTGGCCATCAGCGCACGGCCAATCGCGCACATCTGCTGTTCACCGCCAGAGGTATATCCAGCCATCGAGCTGCGACGCTGCTTTAGTCGTGGAAAATAGTGATAGACACGCTCAAGCTCACTTTTCAGTTCGCTGCGCGAAATTTTTCGAGTGTAAGCGCCCGTCAGCAGGTTTTCTTCTATCGTCAGGTGACCAAAGCAGTGCCGGCCTTCCATGACCTGCGACAGACCACGCCTGACCAGTTCATTGGGCGTCAGCTGATCAATACGTTCACCGTTGAATTCAATACTGCCCTTGGTTACATCGCCTCGTTCGCCACGGAGCAAGGTTGAGATGGATTTGAGTGTTGTCGATTTACCCGCGCCATTCGCACCCATCAGCGCCACGATTTTCCCGCGCGGTACCGACAACGATACGCCCTTGAGCACAAGGATCACATGGTCATAAATGACTTCGATGTTATTGATAGTCAGGATGGACGGATTCTGATTCATATTGGCCATTCCGTTGAACTGTAAAAACGCAGGACCCCGGCCTGTGCCGAAGTCCTGCGAGGTACAACGTAGAGTCTTTATTAAAAAGTTTTTGCTAGTAATGCAATTATTTCAGACAGGCTGCCTTGATATTTTTTTCCTTTGCGTAGGCTGCCGATGTTTCCTCCAGCAACCTGCGCACCAGAGCCTTGTCACCTGTGATCCAGGTCTTGGACAAGGGAACCCACTTGCTGCCATCCCATTGCTGCACCTTGGTTGCACCAGAGCCTTCGTGATCATCGCAAGATGTTTTCACTGGCGGGAACAGATCGGCGACGCCGAGTGCTTTCTGACGTGCAGCGTCTACATTCAGATTCTCGAAACCCCAGCGAACCTGCTCACCCGTCAGTACTTTGCCCTTGCCGAATTTGGCCTGCGCATTACGCATCGCTTCGACCATCAGCACACCCGCAACAACGCCACGCAGATACATCGTGTGACCGATGCGATCTTTTTCAGCCAAGTTGCCTTTGCCAGCGCCATACACTGTGCTGCGAATTTCATCTAGTAGTGGATAGTTGCCCGGTGTGGTGAAGGTCATGGTGGTGAAGCCCTTGGCCGCATCACCTGCCGGTACTGCATCTTCCTCAGCACCTGCCCACCAGACGCCCAGCATCTTTTCGCGGGGGAAGCCATTACGTTGCGCGGTCTTCAGCGCTACGGCGCTACTCACGCCGTAGGTCCAGACGATCACGAAGTCAGGTTGCACCTGACGAATCTGCAGCCACTGCGACTGCTGATCATTGCCCGGTGGCTGAACCGGAATCTTGATCAGTTCAAAGCCGTATTTCGCAGCCTCTGCTTCCAGCACCGGCAGTGGCTCTTTGCCGTACGCAGAGTCGAGATAAAGGTGAACGATTTTTTTGCCCTTGAGCTTATCCAGGCCGCCCATTTTGTCGCCGAGGTAATGCACCATGGCGGCTGCCTGATTCCAGTAGCTGGTGATCAGCGGGAAGACATAAGGGAAGACCTTGCCATTTGCTGCATCGGAGCGGCCGTAGCCCAGCGTTGTCATCGGGATTTTGTCTGTGCCGACGCGATCAAGGATGCCGTAGGCGATACCTGTCGAAAGCGGCTCCACCAGCGAGGCACCGCCGTTCTTGCTCTTGAGACGCTCGTAACATTCCACACCACGTGACGCGTTGTATTCGGTCTCGCACTCTTCCCAGATTAACTTGACGCCATTGATTCCGTTGTCGCGCATATTGATCAGGGTCATGTAGTCGATGATGCCGCCGTAGAAACCGCTGCCCCCAGAGGCATACGGTCCCACGCGGTATGACAGCATGGGAATGAACTGCTGCGCCATTGCGGTGCCAGCAGCAGCGAGCAGTACGACGCTTGCCACGAGTGATTTCAGTAACTTCATAGTCTCCTCCACAAAAATTAATCGGTACGACGAAGATCGCTAGTGCGGGAAAGGCCAGAGGCGCAGCTTTTCTTTGGCGATTTGCCACAGGCGGGCCAGACCATGTGGCTCGACGATCAGGAAGAAAATGATCAGAGCACCAAAGACCATCAGTTCAAGATTCGATGCCACCGCAGTCGAAATGCCGAGCGCATGTGCCAGCACATTCAGTACGGTGGGTAGCAAGACGATAAAAGCGGCACCAAGAAATGAACCCATCACCGATCCGAGTCCGCCGATGATCACCATGAACAAAATGCGGAATGAGAGGTCGAGGCTGTAGGCTTCCGGTTCCACCGTGCCTAGATAGGCATAGGCATACAAAGCACCTGCAATACCACAATAAAATGAGCTGACTGCAAACGCCAGCAGCTTCGTGTGCATTAGGCGTATCCCAATCACTTCTGCGGCAACGTCCATATCCCGCACCGCCATCCAACAGCGGCCGATATTGGAGCGCACGAGATTTTTCGCCAGCAGGGCCAGCAGCGCCACAATCGCCAGCACCAGCAAATACTTTGTCATGGGTGTATCAAATACGAAGCCGAGTATCTCGAGTTTCTGCGCGGTGATCACGCCGGATGAGCTGTAGTTGGTGAACCATTGCACCTTGGTCAGCGCCCACACCACGAAAAACTGCGTAGCCAGCGTCGAGGCCGCAAGATAAAACCCGCGAACCCGCAAGGAGGGCAAGCCGAAAACAATGCCCAGCGCGGCGGCGCACAGCCCGCCCAGAATAAACGCCAGCAGCAAGGGAATATCCGGCACGCGCAGCATGAAATTGTAGGAAGCAAATGCGCCCACCGCCATGAACGCCGCCGAGCCCAGCGAGAGTTGGCCAGCATAGCCGGTCAATATATTCAGCCCCAGTGCTGCCAGTGAAAAAATAAGAAAAGGAATCAGGATGGCTGAAAACAAATAGGGTGTTGCAACCAGGGGCACCACGAAGAAGGCGAGCGCAAGCAACAGCAGCATGCCGATGCGGTCTTGGCGAATGGGAAAAATCTGCCCATCAGCCTCGTAGGTGGTTTTGAATTGTCCTGCTTCACGGTACAGCATAAAAACTCCCTGAATCTTTGAAGCATCAATTGCAATATACGATAGCGTCGTTGCGCCGACGGAGCGCATTGCTCAACGCTTCAAATCCTTCTGATAATTTTTTCACCAAACAAGCCTTCAGGCCGTACCAGCAGAAAGCCCAGTGCGAGCACGTAAGGAAACCAGCCCTCGATACCGCCACCTACAAACGGCCCGATATATACCTCAGCGAGTTTTTCAGATGAGCCGATGATGAGCCCGCCGATAATTGCGCCAGGCACGGAGGTAAAGCCACCGAGAATAAGTACAGGCAGTGCTTTAAGCGCGACGAAACTCAGCGAAAACTGCACGCCATTACGAGATCCCCACAGCAAGCCCGCGACCAGTGCGACAAATCCTGCCACCCCCCAGACAATGCCCCAGATCTGCTGCAAGGGAATCCCGACGGCCAGTGCCGCCTGATGATCATCTGCCACGGCACGCAGAGCGCGACCGACCTTGGTACGTGAGAAAAACAGCGCCAGCCCGGTCACCAGCAGTGCGCAGATTGCTGCAGCGGTCACATCGAAGCGAGAGATCACGATATTGAACGTGTTCATCATGCTTTCAATTGGCACGTCTTCAATACCCAGATCCAGCCGCTTCACATCCGAGCCCCACATCAGCTGCGCCATGCCTTCGATGAAAAATGTCAGGCCTATCGTGGCCATAAAGAGCGAGATTTCCGGCTGGTTGACTAGAGGTCGCAGTACAAAGCGCTCAATCGCCAGTCCCAGCAAGGCCATCACGCCAATGCTCACGATGATCGCAGCCCAAAGCGGCAGACCCAGCTCGGTCAGTGAAACACAAGTAAGTGCCGCGAAAAACACCATCGAGCCCTGCGCAAAATTGAACACGCCCGAGGCTTTGTAAATCAGCACAAAGCCCAGCGCCACCAGCGCGTACATGATCCCGGAGAGCAGGCCACCGATCAGGACTTCAAAGAAAAAATTCAGATTCAATGTGCGACTCCCAGATAAGCATTGATCACATCCTGATTGTTGCGAACTTCATCTGGTGTCCCATCGCCAATCTTCTTGCCGTAATCGAGTACCACCACCCGATCCGAGATGTCCATCACCACGCCCATATCGTGCTCGATCAGCACGATGGTTGTGCCGAATTGTTCATTCACGTCGAGAATGAAGCGGCACATGTCCTGCTTTTCTTCCACGTTCATGCCGGCCATGGGCTCATCCAGCAAAAGAATTTTTGGCTCAGCAGCCAGTGCGCGACCCAGCTCTACGCGTTTTTGCAGACCGTAGGGCAGGCGACCAACGGGTGTCTTGCGGATATGCTGAATCTCGAGGAAATCGATCACTTCCTCAACCTTCTTGCGATGTTCGATTTCTTCACGGCGGGCTGGGCCAATGTACAGTGCCTGCAGCAGAAAATTTGATTGCATTTTCAAATTGCGGCCAGTCATGATGTTGTCCAGAACCGTCATGCCCTTAAATAGCGCGATATTCTGAAATGTACGCGCAATGCCGCTCTTGGCAGCTGCATGCGTATCCATGTCATGACGATGCTCGCCGCGATAGATAATTTCGCCCTGCTGCGGCCTATACACGCCATTGATCACGTTGAGCATCGAGCTTTTGCCGGCACCATTGGGCCCGATGATGGCGCGTATCTCGTGCTCACGTACATCGAAAGAGATATCGGTCAGTGCGCGCACGCCGCCAAACGCGAGCGATATATTGCGCAAGTCCAGAATGACTTCGCCTATCCGACGGCTGTTAGTAAAATTCTCGCTCATCATGCCGCCTTGCGCGCTGGCGCAAAAGTTTGGACATCGCGAATTTCCAGATCGGCGCTGATCATGCCTTGACGGCCGTCCTCGAATTTCACTTGCGTCTCGATATACTGGCGTGCATTGCCGGCATACAGCGCATCAATCAGCACTGCATACTTTTCAGCGATGAAGCGGCGGCGCACTTTACGCGTGCGGGTCAGCTCGTCATCATCAGGATCAAGTTCTTTATGCAGTATCAGGAAGCGATGAATCTGTGATCCAGCCAGCAGCGCGTCATCAGCGAGATCGGCATTCACCTTTTCTACGCATTCCGCAATCAATGCATACACGGCAGGTTGCGCCGCCAGATCGGTATAGCCGGTATAGGGCAGATTGCGGCGTTCAGCCCAGTTGCCAACGGCCTCCATGTCAATGTTGATGAAGGCGTTGCATGCATTGCGGCCATCGCCAAAGGCCACGGCTTCTTTGATGAAAGGGAAGAACTTCAATTTGTTTTCGATGTACTTCGGCGCGAACAAGGTGCCATCCGCCATCTTGCCCACATCCTTGGCGCGGTCGATGATTTTCAGGTGACCATCATTATCGAAAAATCCGGCATCACCGGTGTGAAAATACCCGTCGCTATCGATTGCTTCGGCGGTATCTTCCGGTTTTTTGTAATACGCAATCATCAGACCGGGCGAACGCACGAGGACTTCACCGCTCGTGGCAATCTTGACTTCCACGCCCTGCATGGGCCGTCCAACCGTATCGAGTTTCACATCGCCGGAGCGCTGCATGCACACGGTGACGCAGGTTTCGGTCATCCCATAGAGTTGCTTGAGATTGATGCCGATGGAGCGATAGAAGTCGAACAGGTCCGGGCCAATCGCCTCGCCGCCTGTATATGCAACGCGCACGCGCGACATACCCAGTACATTTTTCAGCGGACCATACACCAGCAATTCGCCGAGCGCATACAGCAACCTGTCGCTGAGCGAAACACCAGATTTTCCATCGAGAAGTTTGAGTCCTACACGTCGGGCGACGCGCATGAAGTAGTGAAAAATACTCCGCTTGATCGCACTGGCATCTTCGATGCGAATCATCACTTGCGTGAGAATATTTTCGTAAATGCGTGGTGGTCCAAAATAATAGGTCGGACCAATTTCACGCAAATCACTCGTAACGGTTGCGGGTGATTCAGGGCAGTTCAGGCAAAAGCCGCTGAGATGCGACATCGCAAAGGAATACAGGAAATCGCCGACCCAAGCGAGAGGCAGGTAGCACAACACTTCGTCGTCGGGCGTGAGTCCGTCAAATGCGATCAGCGTCTTGCTGGTGGCAATCATCGCTGCGTGGGAGTGGCAGACGCCTTTGGGTTTGCCCGTAGTACCGGATGTGTAAAGGATGACGGCAATATCATCAGGCCGTCCGGCAAGAACCTCGGCCATAAAAAATGAAGGCTTATTTTCGGCGTATGTACGTCCCAGTGCCTGCACCTGCTCAAAGGCGTGAAGACCTGCTTGCGTATAGTTGCGCAATCCGCGTCCGTCGTCATAAATGATGTGCGAGAGACCCGGCACGGTTTCGCGGATTTCGAGCAGCTTGTCGACCTGTTCCTGATCTTCAACGATCGCGAAATCGATGCTGGCGTTTTCCAGTACATAGGCCATATCGGCGGCAGGCGCGTCCTGATACAAGGGAACAGCAACGCCACCCAGACACTGAGCAGCGGACATCGCCCAGTACAAACGCGGACGGTTGTCGCCAATCACGGCCAGATTCATGCCGCGTTTGAAACCCAACGCAGCGAGTCCGCAGGCGAGTTGGCGGATATGTTCGGCTGCGTCAGCCCAACTGGTGCTTTGCCAAATCCCCAGATCTTTTTCTCTGAATGCGGGCCTGCCGGCGCGTACCCGCGCATGTTCAAGCAATAGACGCGGAAAAGTATCCGCAACTGAAGTCTCCCTATCCTGCATGGGCTGTTATTCACTTTTTGTTGGGTTGGTCGGCGCTGGTGCCGTGCTGCACCGCTGAGATCCGCAATCATAACCAGCTTGTGACTAAGCGGTAATCATTTAGGTGACTATTCCACAAGTTTTGATGGTGCATCGCAGCATCCCGTATGTTAATCGCACTCAAGTTCTGGAACCGCACAGACTATTTAGGGTCAATCATCAAGAAAGCGCGGATAAACAAACCCCCAAGCTTTTTTGGCTGAGAAGAGCGGTTCGAGGGTCTTGAATTTCAGGCATCCAATCGCACCGCCGTGCTGGCTCGCCGTGAAACGGGGATTCATTGAACGTCACCAAGTTCTAAGTATCTGTTCGAAAATTGTCGGGAGCTGTCTGGGTTCACTGTGAGAAGTACGGGTGTGAGGTATGCCAGGCATCGCAGGGCCGAACTCGGGCTATGCAGCAGATTTTCAAACAGACGCTGAGCTTGAAGAGCCGGAGACTTCCCATTCATCAGGTGTTATTTAATGCCAATTAGACCGCTCCAGCTCTCGCTGCGTTTTATCCTGCCGCTGGCGTTGGTCATTGGATTATCTGCCTTGGTTTTGCTGCCTATGGTGGATGATTTGACACAGCGATGGTTTTTGCGTGATCTCGATACGCGTGCGCAAATGGTGGCTGCATCGATTCGAGAACCCTTGCTTGAATATGTAATGCTGCAAGATGCGGATGCGATGCAGGATTTGCTTGAGCGTGCTGCTATCGATGGTCATTTGCTGGCAGTGGGTTTTTGCGACGTTGCAGGCAATCTACGGTATCGCAGTAGCGCCTTGCCACGTCAGATTCAATGTCGCGGTGCTGTACCTTCGGCCGTGCGCGTCAGTGAGATTTCACTGGAACAGGATGGCATTTCGCTGGGCAAGCTTTTACTAGCGCAAGATACGCGATTTATCCAGCGCCGCAGTGATGAGTTTCGTTTTTATCTTACGGTAGTTTTCTTGCTGATGTTCCTCGTGATTTCTGCGCTGGCGGCATGGATTGCGCACTGGAGCTGGCTCGGCTGGGTGAGTGCGCTCAAAAATTTATTGCGACTCGAAACTGCTTCAACAACAAACAGCGTAACACCACCCGAATTTCGTCCACTAGTCGGTGATCTGCGTGCCATGCTTCATCAGATGCAGGTTGAGCGACGAGTACAGCAGGATTCGCCTCAGGCATGGACACCGCAAAAATTACGCTCGCTGCTGCATGATGAACTGGCGGGCGATGAGGTGCTGGTGGTCTCCAATCGTGAACCATATATTCATGAACAGAGTGAGGAAGGCATCGTCGTTCGACGTCCGGCAAGTGGTCTTGTTACGGCGGTTGAGCCAGTCATGCGCGCTTGCTCGGGTACCTGGATTGCGCATGGCAGTGGTACTGCTGACCGCCTCACGGTTGACGCTCATGACAGAGTACAGGTGCCACCTGCGCGCCCTGCCTACACTCTGCGGCGCGTATGGCTAACGCCCGACGAAGAAGAGGGCTATTACTACGGCTTCTCCAATGAAGGTCTGTGGCCGCTCTGTCATATGGCACACGTGCGCCCGGTATTCCGCACAGCAGACTGGGAGCAATATGTCGCCGTCAATCAGCGTTTTGCAGATGCCGTGATTGCTGAAGCGAATACTGATGATCCAGTGGTGTTGGTGCAGGATTATCACTTTGCGTTGTTGCCGCGAATGGTTAGGGAGAAGCTGCCGAAAGCCACGATCATTATGTTTTGGCATATTCCTTGGCCTAATCCGGAATCCTTTGGTATTTGTCCTTGGCGGGAGGAGTTGCTTGAAGGCCTGCTCGGCAATACCCTGCTGGGTTTTCATACGCCATTCCATTGCAAAAATTTTCTTGAAACCGTTGATCGCTATCTCGAAACGCGCATTGAGCATGAAGCGTCAACAATTTCTTATGGCGGTGAATTAACGCAGGTCGAGCCTTATCCGATTTCAATTGCCTGGCCTGAATCCGAAATCGTGCTGGATGTGGTTCAGTGCCGCAACGAGTTGCGAGAGAGCCTGAATCTGCCTGCAGATCATCGCATCGCCTTGGGTGTGGACAGACTGGATTACACCAAGGGAATCGTCGAACGTTTTCAGGCAGTCGATCGCTTGCTTGAGCTGCATCCGGAATTAATAGGGCGGTTTTCTCTATTGCAGATTGCAGCGCCAAGTCGTTCCTCACTGGATGAGTATCAGAATCTGGACGCGCGCGTGCGCAAGCTGGCACATCAAATCAATCAGCGCTATATGAATCCATTAGCACCCCCAATCGCTTTACGGATTGAACACTACGATGCCGATCAGCTAGCCAAGTGCTATCGCGCCGCTGATATTTGTCTGGTCACTAGTCTGCACGATGGGATGAATTTGGTCGCCAAAGAATTCATCGCTGCGCGTGATGACGAACTTGGCGTACTGATTTTGTCCCAGTTCACTGGCGCCGCGAGGGAATTGCATGAAGCGCTCATCATTAACCCCTATCACATAGAGCAGGGTGCGCAAGCACTCTATCGCGCATTGACTATGCCAGCGGCTGAGCAGCGGGAGCGTATGCGCAGTATGCGTACGCTGGTACGTGACTTCAATGTTTATCGATGGGCAGGACTGATGCTGCTGGATGCGGCACGATTACGGCGTCGTCAGCGAGTGACGGAAAAAATTCATTCGCACAGTCACCATCCCTTGCGACGCGCCGTATGACGCCCTTATTCTCCGAGGCTGGCCATGCAGAACTGCGTGGCTTTTTGATGAAGCCTGCTTTATGTCTGTTTGATTTTGATGGAACGCTCGCGCCGCTGATTGACAATCCTGCACTGGTCAGCCTGCCGCACACGATACAACAGCAGTTGCAAGCGATTCAGACGCGTGCGCCAGTCGGTATCATCACAGGACGCTCAATCGCAGACATACGCCAGCGCTTGAAATTCGAACCGGATTATGTGATCGGCAATCATGGCCTCGAAGGACTGCCCGGCTGGCAGCGGTACGCACCTAAAAACTTCGAGCTCTGCCGTTCATGGCTGGCATCCCTACAGCCTGTACTTTCTGATGTTGGTGATGCGGTCTGGATCGAAGACAAATCTTATTCGCTGACTGTCCATTATCGTCATGCAAAAAATCAGGCTCAGGTTGAGCAGACCTTGTCGGCCTGCTTTGAAAAATTATCTCCGATGCCGCGCATCATTACCGGTAAATTCAATGCCAGCTTATTACCTCCCGGCGCTGGTGACAAAGGTCGGGCCGTAGAACAATTACTAATTTTGTCGCAACAGTTTCGTGCGCTGTATGTGGGTGATGACACCACAGACGAGGATGTTTTTTCATTGCATCATTCCGATATTTTTACTGTGCGTGTGGGCGATGATTTCCCAACAGCCGCTGATTATGTCATCAAAGATCACGAGGCCATCGAGCCTCTGCTGGATTTGCTGCTGGCGCTGCTGCCTGAGTCATCACAGAACCCGCTGATTCAGTTCGGCGCTCGAAGGCAATGAGTCAGCTGGATCTCGGTCTGATAGGAAACTCGCGCACCAGCGCGCTCGTGGACAGAAATGCTCGCATCGTCTGGTGGTGTTATCCGAATTTCGACAGCAATCCGATTTGCTGTAGTTTGCTCCGATCCGATGAGCACAATGCCAGTCCGGATGCTGAAGGTTTTATTGATCTTCAGTTTGAGAATGGCCGTACGGTGCGTCAAATCTACCTGCGTAATTCGGCCATTTTGCAGACACGCATGCAGGATGATCAGGGCAATGTGATTGATATCACGGATTTTTCGCCTCGTTTTTATTTGCACGGCCGCATGTTTGCACCTGCCATGGTAGTGCGCATGATCAGGCGCGTCGCCGGTCGGCCTCGTATCGCATTAAGACTGAGGCCAGCGTTGAATTACGGTCAGGCCAGCGCGCAGGTACGCTCCGGCGCTCATCATGTGACTTATTTCGGCGGTGCACAAGCGATGCGGGTGACTACGGATGCCTCTGTTACATCGCTGACCGAGGAGCGCAAATTCTTCCTGCATGACAGCATCACATTACTCATGGGGCCGGATGAAACCGTTGATGGTTCGCCGCGTGACTTGGGACGTACATTTTTCGAATCTACTTTGTCCTATTGGTACCGGTGGGTACGTAACCTCGCCATACCCTTCGAGTGGCAAGACGTGGTCATTCGTGCGGCCATTACTCTCAAATTAAATGCCTTCGACGATACCGGTGCCATCATTGCTGCGGTAACGACCTCCATTCCTGAGTCGCCGCACAGCGGCCGCAACTGGGATTATCGCTATTGCTGGTTGCGCGACGCCTATTTCGTCGTCAATGCACTCAACCAGCTCGGTGTGACGGCAACGATGCAGCATTATCTGGAATACATCCTCAATATCATTGCCGATTCGCGCGATACACCTTTGCAGCCGGTCTATGGCATACGGCGCGAGACTTCGCTGGATGAATGGATTGCGCCCTCACTGGAGGGCTATCGCGGCATGGGCCCGGTACGTGTCGGCAATCTCGCCTGGGGACAAATCCAAAACGATGTCTTCGGCGCCGCAGTGCTGGCCAGCACACACGCTTTTTTTGATACGCGTTTGGAGCGGCCTGCTGGCCGCCAGATGTTTACCGATCTCGAACGTCTGGGTGAGCAGGCGATACGTTGTCATTTGCAACCTGATGCCGGTATCTGGGAATTACGTGGTGTGCGGCGCATACATACATTTTCCGTCTTGATGTGCTGGGCGGCCTGCGATCGCTTGCGTGCGATTGCGTTGCGGCTCAAGTTACCGTCACGCGCGCTAAGGTGGGCACGAGAAGCTGCTGCGATTCATAAAACACTGACCGATAACGCATGGAACGCCAAGCTGGGTAGTTTTGTGTCGACGTTTGGTGGTGAGCATCTTGATGCCAGCCTTTTGCTGATGAGCGAGTTTCAGTTTCTTGCGCCGGATGATCCGCGCTTTATTGGAACATTGCGTGCTGTTGAGCGTCATTTGCAGCGAGGCGATTTTTTACTTCGCTATGACGAAGAAGATGACTTTGGTCGACCCGAAGCAGCTTTTCTGGTGTGTACGCTTTGGTGGATTTTGGCATTGGCGCGTACTGGAGAAAAGGTGCGAGCGCGCACATTGTTTGAGAAAGTTCTTGCGTGTCGCAATCATCTGGGATTGCTTTCTGAGGATGTATCGCTTGATGGAAGTGAGTTGTGGGGAAATTTTCCGCAGACTTACAGCATGGTGGGTTTGATTCAGTGTGCATCACGTCTTTCCCTTTCTTGGGAAGAGGCTTACTGATGGTGAGTACTCAAAAGCCAACAAAATACTAGTGCGTAGCCACTGCATTTTTCCAGTGCCTGTGGCGCAACATAACGACTGATTTTTAATCCATATTTTTCTAAAATTGTTGACGTCCTTGAGGAAGGTTGTCGCCAACCGCGGACCGAAGTAAGGTCATTGCAAAAGGCTTTCTGCATGGACAGTTTTAACGCATGTCTAGCATAAGACCTTTGGCATAACCAAGCGGCGCGCTGAGTGTCAAGGCGACTCTTAATGTAGCCATTTGCGTCGAAGTTCACTTTGCTAAAACTTGCAAATGACACACATGATTACTCGATGGGAGATAAGCTTTTCTGTGTGCAAATCGTTGCGACATCAAACCGTCATTTTTTTGCAACTCACCGATTATTAATCGGTCAGCAGTTCCATAGAATCCGGACCGTCCCTCAAGGACCGGCAAGACGAAGTATCAGCTGACCTTAAATTTAGAGAATAGGAAATCAAAATGCGTAAAAACTTTTTCGCTGCGTTCCTGGGCGCAGCGTTGGTGATGCCTTTGGCAGTTCATGCGGAAGGAAGTTACTTCAAGGCAGGTGTCGGTGAGTCAGAGTACAAAGCCGAAGGTGCCACTGAAAATAAAACGGCGGTAACTGTCGCCTATGGTTTTGCGGTGGATAAAAATTTCGACGTTGAACTGGGTTATGCCAATTTGGGCAAATTTAAAGACACTGATAGTTCAATGCAAACGCAGAGTATTTATATCGCAGGTGTTGGCAACCTACCTTTGACGGCTGCATTTTCAGCATTCGGCAAAGTGGGAGTTGCAGTAAATCAGTTTAAAACCACAGCTACCGGATTTGATGGAAACACGGAAACAAAAGCCCGGGCTTTGCTGGGTCTGGGTCTTGCTTACAACTTCACCAAGGAAGTCGCCGGAACGCTGGAGTATCAGTATTTCGGAAAAGTGGATCAAGTAAAAATCAGTGCGTTGACTGTAGGTGTCAAATACGGTTTCTGATAATTTGTCTCGTAAGGGAGGGTGCTCAAAGCATCCTCCCTTACCTTGCTTATGTAGGCATGTTTCTGATTTCCACCGAAATCCATACCGAATTCATTGAGGAATCTTGCTGTCAAGTGAGATGCACTCAGTTAGGCAATACGCCAGTTATACCTGGCAGCCCATGCTGAAGGCAGCTACGTTAAGTTGGGTGTGGGTCAATCCGAATACAAAGTTGACTCAGCTAGCGAAAATAAAACAGCAACTTCGATCGCCTATGGATTTTCACTAAACAAAAATTTTGGCGTTGAAGTTGGCTATGTCAATTTCGGAAAAATAGAAAGCTCAACAGAAGATACCTACGTTTCGATGGAGAATCAGTCGGTGTATCTTGCAGCTGTTGGGACGCTGGCTTTGACTGATGCTTTTTCAATCTATGGAAAACTGGGGGCAACGTCCAATCGTTTTGAAGCTGGTGTTGACAGTCCCGGTCTCATTGGATCAGTCAGAGAAACCAAAACTAGGCCCTTGCTTGGTGTAGGTTTGGCCTATAACTTCACCAAAGATATCGCTGGTACGCTTGAGTATCAGCAATATGGAAAAGCTTTATTGGAAAATTTTGAGCTCAGTACACTTACAGCAGGATTAAAATACAATTTCTGAAATTAGTACTGCAAGAAAAAGGCTGCATTCCCCGCAGCCTTTTTTATTTCCACAAATTTTCAGTTAATCCAAGGTTTCAGCACCCCCTGCATACACTCATCCTGCTTATCCCGAAACATTCGGTAAGCTTGCGGCCCATCTGTCCGTGGCGGGCGGTGGGTAATCGGTCGTTCAGGATCAAACAATTTCGCCGCATAATTCTCTCGGTGCGGGGAAAGCAACTATGTAGTTCTCGACGATCTTGGGCGAGTTCTCACGATCTCTATCTTAGGTAGTCAGACGGGACGCCGATCAAAACCTTCGGCATTCTGCAGAAAAAAATCCCAGTGGTATGCTTTACCCAATGAATACGCCTATCGACACCTCGGAATTTGGCCGACCTGCCTCGGGCTGGCGTGAACGGATTTACACCATCATTTTCGAGGCGGATACCCGCGCCGGTCGTCGTTTCGATGTTTGTCTGATTGTCGCCATCGTTTTAAGTGTTGTGGCCGTGATTCTTGATAGTGTGGCCGCCATCTCACAGCGATTCGCCCCGCTATTCAACGGCATTGAGTGGTTCATCACGCTGCTCTTTACCGCCGAGTATCTCCTGCGGCTGGTCTGCGTTCGGCAACCGCTGCGCTATATGACCAGCCTGTTTGGCATCATTGATTTACTGGCCATCTTGCCGACCTATGTGGCCTTGTTTTTTCCGGAGGCCTATGCATTGATGGATGTGCGCATCCTGCGTCTTCTAAGAGTATTCAGAGTATTGAAACTGGTGCCCTATGTTGCCGAGTATGGGGTGTTGCTTGGTGCCTTGCATGCATCGCGCAGAAAAATTCTGATTTTTCTGTCGTTCGTGATGCTGGTGGTGCTCCTGCTGGGCACGATGATGTATGTGATTGAAGGACCGGCAAATGGCTTTACCAGTATACCGACGGCGGTCTACTGGGCCATTACAGCGGTGACGACGGTAGGCTTTGGTGACATCGTACCCAAGACAGATTTAGGTCGGGCGATTGCCTCGGTAATGATGTTGATTGGTTGGGGCACACTGGCCGTACCCACCGGGATACTCAGTGCAGAACTGACTGCGCGGCGGGCTTCAGCGACCACGCGTACTTGCCCGGAATGTCTGAAAGAAGGCCTGCCACCTGAAGATAATTTTTGCGGCAATTGCGGTGTCAAATTGCCAGCGTATCAACACGATTAAGCTGCGCTTGCTGCTTGAGGAAAACCTCGCGAGCGATACATAATCCCTGTCTTCGTGATGCATAACACATCCACGTCCGCCAACGATGCAACCAGAGCCAGTGATTTTTTTGCACCCAACACCATGCAGGCGGTGGATACGCCATCAGCCAGCAAGCCTGACGGCGCCAGCACACTGACGGCAGCCAATTCAGTGGGCGATGCGCCCGTATGCGGATCCACGATATGGTGCTGTGAAAAATCATCGGTAAAACGCGTCGCATAATCCCCCGAGCTGGCAAGACAACGTCCATCGGCTGCCAGTACTTGAGCGTATCGATTTTCATCACGCGGGTCGCGTACCGCGAGCGACCATGGATCACCTGCTTCGTTGGTGCCAAGGCTGGCGAGTTCGCCGGTATCCAGCAATGCATGACGTATGCCATGGCGCTTGAGCGCAGCGAGTGCCTGATCCGCACCATAGCCCTGAGCGATGCCATTGAGGGTCAGTGCCATACCGGTTTCACGCAATCGCAGTTCGCGATCGCTGACATCCAATTTGCGCCAGTCGACCCGTGACAAGGCTGGTAACACTGGCTGCTGAGCATTCGCTGCACGCCACAGCGGCTGCACCGTCACATCAAAAGCGCCGTCAGTTAGCCGTGACAGATGTTGTGCAGTGTCGAGTACCTGCACCAAGCGAGGATCAGGCTGACTCAGCCATCCGACTTGATTCAGGCGTCCCACCTGACTGTCAGCGCGATACACACTCATCAGCGCATCCACCTCGCGCAAGGCGGTGAACGCCGAAGACAGCGCTGCGCGCGCGACTGTTTCATTCTCATGCACCACCGTCATTGATACGGTGGTGCCAAACACGATGCCGGCATCTGTATAGGAACGCAGTTGTGGTTCGCGCAACCAGAGGCCGGTTGCCCCCAGCACCGGCAAACCCAGCATGGCGGTCAGCACCGTGCGACGTTTCATTGAGCCTCCAGCGAGGGTTGAACTGGACGAATGGGTATAGTCATGCCGCGCTTTGCTTGCAGGATGCGCGGCGCGCACTGTGTGTCGCTGTGATAAATCACCACGCAATCCATGCACTGAAAGCATTCAGCGTAGTCAATCTTGCCGTCGGGGCGAATGGCCTGATAGTCGCATCGATGCTTACAAGTCTGGCAGGGCGTGCCGCATTCGGCGCGACGTGGCAGCCACTTGAGCAGCTGGAGTTTGCCCAGAATGGCGAGTCCTGCACCGAACGGACACAGGTAGCGACAGAAAAATTTGTAGACCAGTGCGCTGGCGAGCACCATGGCGACTGCGTAGGCAACAAAGGGCCAAGCGCGTACAAAATACAGGGTGATGCCTGTTTTGAAGGGTTCGATTTCTACCAGACTATCGGCGACTTCCGGCGCAAACCAGGCCGATAACAGTATCGCTGCCAGCACGACGTATTTGATTTTTTTAAGTTTCGCATCGGTCGATCGTCGCAGTTTGATTTGCGGAATCCGCAGCAATCGTGCCAGTCGCGCGACCAGTTCTTGCAAAGCGCCGAAAGGACACAGCCAGCCGCAAAAAGTCGCGCGGCCCCACAGGAAAAATGTGATGGCCACGAAAGACCACAAGCAAACCGTCATCGGGTCATACAGGAAGAAAGCCAGACTGCGGCTTTCTTTCAGCGATTGCACGACACCCGTCAGATTGACGATGGAGAGCTGACCTTGCGCATACCATCCAATAAAGCCCAGCGTAAATGTCAGAAAGCTGATGCGTATAACAGTAAAGCGTCGTGCGTTGGCGGTCAGCCATCGCTGTTGCAGCAGCAGGATGCTAAGTATCAGCAAAGCGCCGGCAAGTACGCCCAGCTCAGTCGCACGTTGCTGCCAAATGCTGACCCAGGTTTTATTGTCGCCGGCAGGCACATCATAAAAACGTTCCGGTATCTCGATGCGATATACGAATGACTGACGAATGATTTCTGGATAAACCATGCCCTTTTCACGTTTAGTGTCGAGGCTCAGTTCCAGGGGCTTGGATAAATCCAGCCCGGTTTGTGCAATCACCCGAAACACTTTCATGTTCTCTGGCGAGAGTGGTGTGCCATCCGCCAGTTGCAATTCCAGATCCAGATCGCGCATTTCAATCGGCAGTCCACTCTGCTTGAGTGACAGCCGCTCTGGTGAGGTACCCGGCTTGAAATCTTCGGGCGTAATGGAATAGCGACCGCCCCACATCACCAGAATCGCATGGTCACCTTTTTCCAGTCGTCCAGATAGTCGCTCCCAGCTGGCCGCATCCAGCAGATTTTTGCCTATGCTGGGCACTGAGACGAGCGCGCTGTAGAGGTCGATGAACATACCATCGGGATCGGCGCTGCCCTCCGTATCCAGTCCTTCGCCCGGAGTGCTGGCGTAGGCCTTTTCGACTTCGCGATTGGCCAGCGCCAAATGCGCGATCAGATTTTTCCCGAATAACTGGGCACCTGTCAGCGTTTCAAAATAATTTGCTTTGACGCGCGCGATCTGATCAGGATCGTGGCTGCCTGAGAACCCGAGTTTTTTGCGAGCGACTGCCAGCGAGGAGGTCAGCAAGGTCTGGTTGATGATGCGTACCGAAGCGGTTGCTTTCGATACGCCATCGATACGCACATTGTTGCCATCCATGCGCGACTTTTGTCGCGTGCCGGTTTCAATGGTGATGTTTTGTGTGAGCGATAGCCCCTTGTACTGGTTCACGAAATTGATCAGTGGCTGTGGCCCATAGCCTTCCAGAAAAACAGGCTCATGATGCGAGACCACTTGCACATCCATGAAATTGCCTTTGGCATCAAGCGCCACCAGCAAATTGATGGGTGCGCCGGCAAACCCGGGCAAAGAGACGAAATCAATCGATTCGTAGACATAGCCGATCAGCTCGGTCGATGTCATTTCCTGCTTGAAGATGGGCCAGACCGGAAGTTCGGTGTCCTTGTCGCCGACGATATAAGGCGAGGGGAATTTCTGCGACAGCGTCGCTTTCGTCATCACGCCCGCTTGCGCACTCTGAAAGAGTGCGCACAGCAGCAGGAGTGCGGCGAACAGCGAGCGCATGTGCTACACGAGGAGCTTGTGATTAGGGTTTGACAGAGCGCACGCCATGCTTTGCAAACAGTGCTGCCATTTCGCCGGATTCGAACATCTCATTGATTGCTGCTTGCAACAGATTGGCGAGTTCGGTGTTTTCTTTGACGACCGCCATGCCCGTCACCCAGCCTTTTCGGGGCAGACGTTCAAACGGTGCTTCGGTCACTTCAATTTGTTTGTCGTCACGAATCACGGATTCAATTTCCGAGCGTGCTGCTACGACCGCATCGAGTTCGCCTGCCTTGAGCTTTTCCAGTGCTTCGGCTGGTGTGAGAAAAATCTGTACGTTATCGCGCAGACTGGCATCGCCCAGCAGCACCATCGCAGAGATCGATACTTTTTCAGCGCCTAGCCTTTTGCCAGCCAGTGATTCAGCACTCTTCAGATCAGGAATGCTTTTCAGGCTGCGTGCCAGTCGAATCGTGTCTCGGTAATACGGCGCAAAAATCTCGACCTTGTCATTCTTTTGCATCACCGCGCGATC
>JACCDH010400712.1_pt1 | contig 23549 bp, 21 predicted proteins | sample 7442481 | NCBI WGS metagenome assembly JACCDH01 (sample SAMN15323433, study PRJNA562643) | freshwater metagenome | isolation source: river surface water | place: USA:Blue River Watershed | collected 2017-08-15
AGGTATGTGTGCGAAGATACGAAAAGAGCAGACCTGGATTATCGAGCAATTTCTTGAAACGTTGAGACCACATAGTAGGACAATTAGGTGTGTTTGATAAAAGCGCGAACGACCCGGATCAGTATATACCACCAAAAGAATGGGTGATGGAGCAATTTTTGCCCTTGGCCTTCATGCACGAGAGTTGGTATCAACACTAATTGGGATCTGGTACTGCGGTAGCGGTGATTGAGTCCGTCTGTGGCGTACCCTTCGGTTAAGGTTGTCACTATCGGGACATAATTGAAAGTAGTGTATTGCCCCAGTCCCGCATAGAACAACCATTCCTCAGCTTGTCTGATAGTGGTCGGGAAGCGCAGGGTTGCCAATGGTCCGTGAATATAGGTGGTATCGATGCAATGGGTCGCGTCACCACGAAAACGGCGACTGACTAAGTAGTCACGTAGATACCGGTACTGCCTCGCGGCAGTACCGTGTGTGGTCGGCGTATTCGCGGCAGTACCGCGCGCGGTCACGAGCCATGGACTCTTGGTAGTCTGTATAAGATGCAGTAAGGCAGCTAATGCATTGGGGGCCAGGTAGTCATCATCATCTAAAAAAATCACCCGGTCACTGTCTGGTGCAATTGCAGATAGGCCACGATTACGGGCCGCGTTTACACCACTATTGCTCGCTTGTTCAAGAAATACAATCCGGTCATCAGCGAGTGCTTCAACGCGTTCTTTGGTGCCGTCACCAGGATTATCATTAATAATAATGTGTTCAAAGTCTGTGTGTGACTGCGAGAGCACTGATGTAATAGCGCGTAACAAGGCGTCTGGTCGCCGGTACGTCGGGGTGATAATGCTGTATTTCATACAGAAGTGATTACTGTTTTATAAACAGGTGGTCATTATTACTGTGACTATGTGGCACAAATCCAAATGCCTGTACCAAAGCAGTTACGGTCGCCACTTCAGTTGTTTCGATCATGAGGCAAGAACGTGGGAGCATTGCAGTCAGTGTCTCTTGCATACCACCAAGCACTTCTTGTTCGTACCCTTCGGTATCAATTTTTACAAATGATACTCGCGCCTGTTCGTCTTGCTTCAATACGGTATCGAGAGTCTGTACTGAGACTTGCTGCAGTTTGTCTTTTGTTTCTTCGGTACTAATGTGACCGCCGCCTTTATGTATAGGATCAACAGCAAAGGACACGGTACCGACGGCCGAGCCCAGGGCGGCAGTATGTACGGTTGTGCGTGCGGTAAGGGTATTAAGATCCATATTAGTTTTGAGCGTAGCAGCTACCTCAGGATTTGGTTCAAAGGCGTGGGCGTACGTGTAGCCTGCTTCACGGAGTGAGAGGATGGTATAAATGCCACGATTGGCCCCGATATCAACAAAAATATCGCGGGTTTTTGGTAACCACAACCAAGGTCGTAGTTCGTGTTCAAAGTAATCAGCACAGATTGTGAGACTATCGTCTAGCGCTTCAACCGCAAATACGCCCCGCTTGTTTTCGATTACGAATTTCCATGTGGGTGTCATCCGGTGAATAGAAGACACGATCGCATGTCCGAGTGGACTCAGTCGGTCGACACGATTGAGTAACTTCGTGAGCCAAAAACAAAAAAAGAAACCAGTACGCGAACCATCCCGTACTTGTGTAGTACGGTACTCCTTTAATAGTATTGATAGTTTGCTTGAAGTCATGGGCTATTTCGTGAGGGTGTGCAGAATCTTGCGGGCGAGGTTTTTGCTGTATGACGGCGCACCGCTCATAAGCCAGCAGATTTTTTCGAGCGTGGTCTGTTGGTATCGATCCGTAACAGCATTTCTTCCTACTTTGGTGCCATAAATACCAAATGTATACTGGTCGTTTGGTATAGCTTTAAATTCTAGTTGCCAATCAGGGAGTGCGGCCGCCCACCAGGCTTTACTCCGAACGAACCACAGATACTGATATCGATTCTTTCCATATGGCTCTCCAAAATATAGTACTGACTGCATTGGTAATTCATTCACTAAATGCAAAAAAGATTCTACCGTTTTGTTATCAATATGTGAGAGTACGGTGGAAGTGGTTACAAATACTGGATCAGTAAAGGTGCGTTCTTGCATAAAATCAATCATGCCAGCAGTGACGAATGAAATATTGTTCGTACCCTGATTGAGGGTTTCTGCAGTTTTTGTGGCAGCAACTGATGGTTCGACGCCAATCACTGCTTGAAACAGTGGTGCTGTTTTACTCAGTAACCAGCCAGCACCAGATCCAATATCTATATGACATGCAATGGTTTTGCTTGCGACTTGTGCAGCTGATTCGTGACCAAGGCGCCCGTACGTATTGTTATCGTTGTATTCTTTGTAGTGTTGTATACACCATGTGATGTCTGACACTGTTTCGTACTCGGCATTGTGCGCTTCGTAACTGGCGGGATTACCGGCTAATTTACTTTGTGGCATAAAAATAATAAGGTGCGTAACTTTTAATGGTAGTAAAGTAAGGACTTAGTGAATGTTGTAAGTTCTTGAAGGTGTGTTTTGTGTAATCAGGGAAGAGATGATATTCGCCAACAATAGCTTCTATTTTAGCAATGGTATCCGGTTCTATGTTGGCAAAAATACTGTATTCAGCACCTTCAATATCCATTTTCATCAGGTCTACGCGTGCGATGTGTAATTCTTGTAATACGTCTTGCAATGACTTAACTGGCATCGACTCGGTTGAAGTCCCCTTAGTCGAGAGAGATGAGTGTCCACCTTTGTTCTCGGTAGAGATATTTAAGGCTAATTCGCCTGTATGTGAGTAAATACCATAATTAAAGGCAAATATCTTACCTTCGAGTTTGTTAAGCGCAATGTTGTCGATCAGTTTTTGATAATTTTCTTTAACTGGCTCAAAGGCGTATACAACCGCACCTTTATGTGCGGCATATACCGAAAAACTTCCCATGTTCGCGCCAATGTCAAACACAATTTGACCCGGCTTAATTTTTACGGCAGTTGGTTTCTGGTAATCCTCAGTCACGCAGGTTTCACCAATTGCCCCCAAATCATAATCAGAACATTTCAGTGTAAAACCGTCCGTAAACTGTATCTGTAAATCGGTATCATTTTTTTTATGGAGGTGTGAAAAAAACAATGCAGGATTGTGTAGTTTTTTTGCAGCCTTAGCACGTAACTCAATTGTGGTCAGGTAGTAATAAAATTTATTTTTTAGGAAGCGATGTAATTTCATGTGGTGTGAATGGGTGTGTTCTGTCATTGTAAAAGAGAACTGATGAGGTCTTTTGTCATACGCTGATAGCTATCAGGTGAAAAGTTTTTCTCAGCCACTATTGTAGCTTGTTTTTGCATTGCCTTCCATACAGTAGGGTTGATGTTTTGTAGTGTGATGTATTCGCGCATGGCGTTTGCATAGCCTTGCACATCATCCTTGTCGACTACGCGCGCTATCTCGGTGGTGAGATATTCTGTATGTGCATTCCAGATATGCGACCGGTGACTAATGATAGGATTGCCAACATATAATGACTCAGCAATGGCTACTCCACTCGTTTCACCATCAAAACGAAAATGCGCCATCGCATCAAGTGCACCATGAAAAGCCCATACCTCATGCTCGATATTACTCGGCGGGAGTAGGTGCACGCGCGGAATTTGTTCCTCGGTCACAATTTTTACGAGAGCTGGCGGTGGAGACATAATGATAAAATGTGCGTTTGGATAGTCTGCCTCTATAGCGTGCCAGGCACGGATACCAATAGGGTCAAATATGCCGTCGTCGGCACGACCAATCCGACCAAAGACAAAAGCCTCGGCGGGAATACCAAGTTTTAGACGCAGTGCTTGCCCGAGTTCACGTGTTGTATCTGGAGGAGTGGTGAGTAAGGGTGCGAATTGTACCTTGGCGCGGTGGTCAGAGCCGATCCAGTTGGCAGCGTGTTGTTTGGTGGTCTCGGAATTATAAATTACAGTATGGACGTTTGGTTGGAGTGTGGGAGCACCAAATATATTGAGGAGAATGATTGGAATATCACGTACTTGATTCCAAGGGTAATGGGAATAGCCGGGGCTCGCGGTGACAATACAATCGATCGCGTGCGCGGATACGACCTCAGTGAGGTGTGGTGTCATAGTAGTGATACGATGTGGTACGGCGACTTCGGCAGTGGTATATGAAAAGGGTATGAGTTGTATACGGGCATCAAGGACACGCGCTCTTGTTTCGTAGCCTGGTTCAGCACCAAACATGTAAAACACTTCACCGGTATCACACAAGCTATTGGCCATCAGCTGTAGATTTTTTTCGGTACCGGCGTAACGCATGCCATGTAGTGCATAAAATAAAATCCGTGGCTTCTTTTTTGGTATGACTGGCTTTGTGAGTGTGGTGGTGTAGGATTGTCGATATTCCCAAATCGCGCAAACCAACCACCAGCCGCCATCGCGCAGATAGACGATCAACTTTTTTACCGGGATCGGTAGTCGTAGTATGGATTGTTTGATTTGTGCACGAATACCAAGAATATCCATATATTTATATTACAAATGTATTATACTACGGGATATATAAATTAGCAGTCGCCATCTAATCATCGTCTCTATGAGTACATCTACTAAAATGTGTCCGATTTGTAGCGGGGAAGCCGCGCTTACCTACCATAATATGCCGGGGTATATCGCGGATGCTTCGTACACCATTTTTGCATGTAGTACCTGTGAGACTTCATTTGTGGATCCCTTGGTTACGAGTAGTCAGGTCTATGATGGAATCTATGAACATGCCGCAGTGTTACCGGGCTACGAACGATACTACCGGTATGCTGAATTAGTTACCAAAGTCAATAAACCACTCTCGGCCTTAAAAAATAGTGAAGTATCGTATTGGGCAGTGATTAATACGATCCAAAAATTAGCGCTGACAAAAAGTGAAGCACGTATTTTAGAAATTGGGAGTGGATTGGGATATCTTACATACGCCCTGAATAAAGAAGGGTATCACACGACTGGGATAGATATCTCTTCTGAAGCGGTCAATCAAGCAACGGCTCGGTATGGTGATTACTTTGCTACCAAAAATCTATTTGATCTAGTGCATGAATCAGGACGATATGACTGCGTTGTAATGATGGATGTGATTGAGCATGTCGAAAATCCTCGCGCGTTCATTGAGGCTGCAGCCGCGGTTTTGAAACCAGGGGGGACATTGTTGATCACTACTCCCAATAAATCCTTTGCCCCGAAAAATACTATTTGGTTTAGTGATGTGCCACCGGTCCATTTGTACTTTTTGACAGAAGCGGCGCTAACCCATATGGCTGATCAGATTGGGTTACGGTGTGACTTTGTTGATTTTACTAACTACTCCAAAAAATTCACCACGTTCCAGTTTAATAGTTCATTTGCAGATCTCCTCGCTGGATTACCAAGACTCAATGCTGACGGAAGTGTGCGTGGGGCTATTGCACAGACAGGTATGAAGGCCAAGCTACTCGGGGTACGCAGTAGATATTGGTTGTCATATATACGCCGACGCTTAAAAGCAAAAAATGTATCGACACAATCGGTGATTATGTGTGCCGTTCTCTCCAAAAATTAATCACCTTATTTTTGTACTTATTAAGAAATAGTAACCATTGTGGGAATTTTTTTGCCACAGGTTGTCGGCCTGTTTGTTGTATGAACAGTGTACGTAGTTCTGGTAAGTACCAAATATCTAATGGTTCAAAAAATTCAATACCGTATTTTTTGAAATCAGACATAATTTGATCACGATGCCAAATAATGGTATTTCCACTTGTCGGTAATGTGAGATTCTCTACCCATGAATCTGGTATTGGTGTGGTGTGGAGTGTGTTGTGTTCGTCATAGTCCACTACATACGTAGCGTTGATCCGGCGCGCATTACGACTTCCTTCAATTAATTCTTGGCAACGGTACCAAATATGTTTGTAGTGCATCGCGTCACCATTGAGAAATTGAAAATGCAGTACAACTCCGTCTGATTCTGGTAACTGTAGTGGAGTCCCCCAGCCGCCAGGTGTACGCCCCTCCGACAGGAACTTTTCATCAAAATCGCTTACACCATCATCGCAAAAAATAAAGTCTTTCCAGATGTATCCGTGAGCGGAGCAAGGGTCGTCCAAAAATTGACTCGTGTTTTTCCAGGGATGTGCCCAACGGAGAGTCATTTTTTGACCAGGTGCAAGTCGCATAATATGGTCACGAGCTGTTTGGATGAAGTTGTATGAAAATACCTCATCAGCATCAAGACAGATGAAGTGGGTACCACCAGCTGCACGTCCGGCTGCCAGTAAAGTGCGGCGACGCTGCCCCATATTTACGAAGGGTTCATCTCCAGGTTTGTTTCGTATGACGGTTACTTTTTCGGATACTCCGAGTACATGGGCTGTAGTATCAATTGAAGAATCGTCCAGGGCGATTATTTCGTCCGCCACTGCAAGCATGCCAGACAGATATGTCGGTAATATCCAGGCTTCATTTTTGACTGGTAATAGAGCAATGATTTTCATATTAATTCGCACGTATAATACTCTTTAGACGTTTGATCTGACGGAGTAAAAAATGCTTTTGTTTTAGTGATAGCGGAAGTACTATAAGTGCATACAATCCAAAGAGGCGAATCTTTGAAATAGTAATGAGTTTGTGTGGTTTTTGTTTTTGATAAAACTGCCACAAGCTACTGCGTGCCTTAAAATTGCCAAAGTAATACAACGTAGCATTAGTAATTATAGTATCAACTGTGTCTGGTAGATATTTGTCGGCAAGCAAGTATCGGTAGTAGGCAAGGAGATTAATAGCATGATCCTCATGTAACTTTGGTGAACGATTGTCGACACTGTCTTTGGAATGATCATGTTCTATGATGCCAAATCCATGAATGTAGGCGCCACGACTGCTATGTGTCCGCAGTATTTCTCCCAAAAAGTATCGATCGCAGTAGGTGTCCATCGCTTCGTATTGCCAATCATGTACAAGGTGCTTGCGTCGATATACGACTGAACCAAAAATGTACGGAGCAAAATTGATGATATTGCGCGCAAAATCAGCCGCATCAAAATAGTCAACCGGTGTATCACCCAGGAGAACTTTTTCGTATGGGTGGTTACCATCGACCCAGATTGGTCCGGTGAGTACAAATGATACGTCAGGGTTGTTATCTAAAATATCTATCGCTCGTTTGAGGTAGTCAGCTTTGAGATAGTCGTCGGCGTGATGAGAGAGTAGATAGGGAGAAGTGACAGATACCTGAATACTTTGCCAGATATTCTTCATCGCTCCGAGATTGGTTTGGTTATACTGCAACGTAATGGGAAAATGTGGACGGAATGTTTCAGCCAGTGCTTCAAAGTTCTGTGGTGACTGATCGTCGAGACACAGAACCGAAAAATCTTGCCACGTTTGTTCTTTAAGTGCAGTAAAAGCCCGAGCAACCATGTCGTGTTGACCGTAGAGAGGGAACGTAATAGTGAGTTTTTTCTCTGACATATACATATATTACTTGGTACGCAACTGTTGTCTAATAGAAGTAAACAAAAATGGAATGATTGGTGCGAGTGAATATGATACGACAGTAGCCCAGGCGGCTCCAGCTGCACCGTAGACTGGTATCCACCAGAGATTCAAGAGGATATTGAGTATCATCGGCACCACGCCAACAGCGATCTGTATTTTACGCTGATTATTGGTAACGAGGACATTCGTAATTAAGAATCCTCCCAGAGTACCAAAGATAGACCAGATGTATATTTGTAACAGGGGTACGCTGGCGACATAGGCACTACCGTAGATTAAGGTGACTAAAAACGGTGCCAGTATAGTTGTGACTGTGACGGCAAGTAAACTGTAAACAAATAGTAATAAAGTCAGTGCAAAAACACGGCGTTTAAAATTAACTTGTGCTGTATGTGCATTTACCAAAGCAGGGAACAAAGCTACAAGGAGCATCTGTGGCACTACTTGCCAAAGTTCTGTAAGTTGGACAGCTACGGTATAGATACCAACTGCAGTACTGTCAATAAATTGTTTGAGAAATACCTGGTCAATACGTCCTGATACCACTATCGACATGGTAATAAATACAAAGGGGATGGAATCAAGGGCTAATGACTTGGCGTAGGCGGCATCAAAAGTCCAATTCTTGAGTGTACTGTATGTGTGGGTACGGTATAAAAAAACCATGATGAGCGCTAGCAATACTTGTTCCAGCAACATAATGGCTGCAAGTACGAGTACACCTTGGTCGTATGTCATAGCCAAAATTTTGGCCATACTGACTACAATATGTACTATCAATTGCGTGATAGAAATATATCGGGTATCAGCAGTAGCAACAAAATGATTTTGGATAATTTGGAATGGAGACACGAGTTGTGCGAGACATAATAGTCCAACTACAAAAAACGTAATATCAGAATGGGGAAGGATAAACGTGAGTAGTATGGCGAGTAGTACCGTAATAAGTACACCAGCCATACTGAGTACAAAGGCTGTGCCTAGTATACGATCTCTGGCAGTCGGTGTTTTTACTAGGTCCCGACAAATAATTGTCCCGCCAGCAATAGCAGCAAAAAATGCCAGCATATTCACGAGACTGATCGCATAATTGAGTTCGCCAAAGTTTTGCGGCCCAAGGGTACGAGCGATATAAAACATCGATGCGAGTGAGATCGCGAGACTAAGGATACGGGTACCAACAATCCAACCAGCACTTTTGATGTAGCGGGTCGGATTACTGGCACCAAGTCGACTCGCAAGTGAAAACATAGTAGTACAAGTATACAACCATCTGGTAAAGACAAAAGTTACCTTTTGGAGAAATGACAGTTCTTCGGTACTATACTGCTATTATGCGTACTGTTCGTAAAATTCTTGATGGAATATTTTTCCTTATCCACCCAGTATTGAAGTCACCGTCTCTACAAAGATGTCTGAGTCGCTACATCGTGCTGCCATACACAATGGCGCAACATTTGAATTATCGGGAGGTAGTACCGTTCATGGTGAGAAATACAAAGTTGTACATGCAGTCGTACAACACACCGATCGAAATAACCGTGTTTTGGCGGGGGATTTTTGGCGGGCGGGAAGGTGGTGAATTACGGATTTGGTCTGAAGTGTCTGCTTGGGCTGATGTGATACTCGATATCGGTGCCAATACAGGTATCTATGCATTAGTCTCAAGTGCAGAAAAAAACAAAGTTATTCATGCTTTTGAACCAGTAAAGGTGGTACACGATATGCTCCTCGAAAATATCGCACTTAACCCGGGTGTGCCAAGCGCTATTCAGGCACATCAAATTGCGATTGGAGCGGTTGATGGCCAGGTAACAATGTATGTACCAAAAGAGGGCTGGGTAGATGTGGCGTCACTTAATCATGATTTTGCTAACTCATACACCAATGGTGCCGTTTTGCAGGAGGAGAAATGTGATGGTCTCCGTCTTGATACGTTTGTACAACAACAAGGTATTGGTAGTGATAAAAAAATTCTTTGTAAAATTGATGTCGAAGGAGCAGAGGAGTTGGTGTTGACGGGAGCCAAGGAAACAATTATGAGGTCACAAGTAGTGTTTTTGATTGAGGCACTAGATACCAAGGCTTTTGATACTATCAAAACATTTTTTGGTTCTTCCTATACAGTGTATGGTGTTCATAATAGATCCAACGAATTGTTTGTCACTGAGGTTTCGTCAGATTGGGCAAATAATTATTTATTTGTACAGGCGGACTCTTTTGTAGTGCAACGCTAAAAAGAGTGTTACTAGTCTTCGACTCGTTTAGTTATAGAGAGTTATATGCCAAGTAATCTCACTGCTCGCAAACGTGTCGTTGTCATCGGTGGCGGTACGGGTACGTACACATTACTGCGTGGACTAAGACAGTATGCTGACACGCTCGACATTACAGCGATCGTTACCATGGCTGATTCGGGAGGATCAACGGGACGACTTCGTGATGAATTTGGTTCACTGCCAGTCGGGGATGTGCGGATGGCACTATCGGCTTTGGCCCCAGCTGATGATCGACACGGTGAATTGCTCCGTGATTTATTTTTGTACCGATTTGCCAAAGGGGAAGGACTGGCGGGCCATAACTTCGGTAATTTATTTCTAACCGCCCTCACTGAGATGCTCGGAAGTGAGGTGGAAGCTATTGCAGTCGCGAGTCAGGTTTTGCGAGTAGCTGGTCGAGTATTGCCGGTGACTACTGATAATGTGCATTTGGTAGCGACGTACGATTCTGGTCGAGTAGTGGTTGGGGAGCATGGTATCGACGAGCCTGATGTACTTCATCACCACGAACGAATCGTAGCGCTGTCTACTGATCGGGTGGCGGTTGTCTATCCCGAAGCCGCCGCAGCGCTACTTCAGGCAGACTTGATTGTATTTGGCCCGGGAGATTTATATACCAGTATTCTAGCCAATTGTGTGATTGGTGGAATGGATGAAGTGTTGCAGGCGAGTCAGGCGAAGCGGGTGTTTGTAGCAAATTTGATGGCACGACCAGGACAGACGATCGGTATGCATCTCTCTGATTATGTCGCAGAGCTAGAACGTTATACAGGACTGTTACCACATGAGGTACTCGTGCATGCTGGCGCGATCACTGCCGACTTGGTTGCGCGTTACGCCGCGGAAGAAGGAGTGCATCCCGTGCAGTTTGACGTAGTACATTCAGATATACAAGTACGTGAGCACGATATCGTGAGTGGTGAAATTGTTGTACCAGTACAAGGTGATGTGTTGCGACGCAGTTACATTCGTCATGATAGCGATCGATTGGCCGCCGCCATTATGTCTTGTATCACTCCACAGTAATACCAGTTACTCGACTACGTAGCACGGTATACTAGAGGGTAGTCTATGTCCTCGTTTCATGAAAAAGAGTCAGTCGAAGCTCGTGCGCAAGGTGCGCTTGATGTAGTGCTTAATCAAACGTACCAAAATGCTCGTCGTGCCCATACCGAAACACAAGTGCCAGTATCAGTGGCGCGACAAACCCCACTGTTGACACCGACCACTGGTCGTTCACATGCTCGCGCCTTATTTATTACTACCGACGTTTCCATTCTGTCTCAGACAACCAAGTCACTCGATGGATTTTTGAATATTTCAGACGTATTTGATGAGGTGTATATCATGGTTTTGCGTACGGGGATTCCGGCCAAGTACCCAGTGCTACGAGTCGCTACCAATGTATGGCTCTATACGGTATCGGGCAAACATGCTTGGCATACACCATGGTTGGCATGGCGTATGATTTTGCGCGAGTTTGTGTTTGCAGAAGGTTTTAGGCCCGATGTTATCATTGCACGTGACCCCTATGAGAGTGCGTTGGTGGCGATGATGGCGAGCCGGCACTTTGATCGTCCTTGCCAGGTCCAAGTGCCAGCAGAACGACTACCTCTGTATGTGAATCGACCATATTGGCAAAAGTGGTTGCGTCGTTGGTTAGTGCCACTTTTTTCGAGTATTCGTACCGATACTACTGAACAATTGGAAACTTTACGAAACAAAAACCCACACGCAGATATTGATATCATCCCAAAATTTCGTTCGTATACGGCTCAGCTTGATGGGACGCGTACACTCTTTTTACGTGAAAAATACCCCCAATTCAATTACATCATTTTGTATGTTGGTGAATTGCAGATCGGTAGTAGCATCTTTAATGCTCTTGATGCAGTGCGTAATGTCTTGCGCAACCAGCGTGTGGGTTTTGTGATCGTGGGAGATGGACCTGTCTTACATGACTGCCAAAAACGTGTAGCTTTGTTGGGCATTACAGAGCAAGTGATCTTTGAACGATCAGTAGAAACGCTGGTAGACTATTTTTGTAGTGCAGATACATTGTTAGTCACTGATGTTAATAGTGATGCAGACGATGTTGTTTTGTATGGAGCTGCTGCAGGTCTACCGATGGTTATGACCGATACACATATTCGCCAGGATTTATTTGTCGACGGGCGTGATGTTGTGCTGTGCCGACCGGGTGATGTGACAGCATTAGATAAAGGTCTATCGCGTCTTCTTAACAATCCTGTTGATCGCACAGTATATGGTAGAAATGTACGCCGTATTGCTGAGGTACGTCTGCATAGTGACCCTACAACATATGTACAGGCCTATCAAGAAAGTATAGAACGAGCAATTGTCGTATATACCGAAGCGTAGTATGGGCTTATGCTACTATTGATACGACTATGAAAAAGTTTTCACCAGCATTTATTGGTATCGGTGCATCGTATGCCGGTCTCAGTGAGATCACCGCTTGGCTCTCTGCTCATCCGCAAATTTCTGATCATGTGCCCGCTACACATTACTTTGCGACGCGTGCGTATGCGACAAAAGATGTCGACTGGTATCGATCAACTATACTAGATCATCAAAAGCCAGACCAATTAGTCGGGGAGTGTTCGGCTAGTTATTTACATCACGCTGAAGCACCAGCTCGTATTGCGACTGATTGTCCTGATACAAAGCTCATCGTAGTATTACGACATCCTATTCGTCGGATGTTAGCCGAGTATGAAGCGTTAACGAGTATTGATGCCAAAGCCCGAACCATGACACCGGCCGCGTACCTGGCAGCACATCAATCACTACAAGCAGAAAGTCTCTATAGTCAAGCTTTATCTCGTTATTTTGCTTACTACTCACCGCTACAATTGTACGTGATTTTATATGAAGACTTGATTGAGTCGCCACTCACGACAATGCAGGCCTTGTATGAATTTTTGGAAATCAACAAAAATTTTGTTCCGGCTGCGTTGCAACAATTTGCGCCACCTCCCGATGAACCAAAACATCCATCGTTGCTATATCGTGGCAAGCGACAGGTTCGTCGGTTGTACAAACGTCTTTTTAGTCGACCGACCGCAAGGGTGTTTGCCCCAGTCGATAGCCTTGATACGCTGTTAAGTCCAGCAGAGTGGGAACTCTTTGCGCGTCCTTTTGCTACTGATGCACAAAACCTGTCGGTTTTACTAAATCGTGATATGTCTGGTTATTGGAAATTTACGACCGATGAGGAAATATCCTCAACGTAAAGGTTTTGCACCTTTTTCGGGTGTTCGTCTAGATGAAGGCCAACGTACGGCTATGGTATAGTACACGGCATATGAAAGATATTTTGCAGGGTCTTATTATCGCTGGTTTATTTGTTGTTCCATTTTTAACTTTATACGTCGCGAATGATTCCTTCTTTCCCTTTATCACGGGTAAGAACTTTGGATTTCGCATTATTGTAGAAATCGTGCTCGGACTTTGGATTATTCTTGCTTGTCTCGATAAAACGTTTCGACCGCGATTTTCTTGGATGCTCGCGAGCTTTACTGCCTTGATTGCGGTGATGGGCGTAGCAACCATTACAGCCGAACATGTGAGTACAGCGTTTTGGAGTAATTTTGAGCGCATGGACGGCTATGTCACACTCATACATGTCTACGCATATTTCTTGGTGCTTGGTACCATGCTTCGTTCGCCAAAAACCTGGTCATATTTTCTCCATGGTTCAGTGGTGGCTGCAACACTGGTTGCTTTTATGGGACTTGGCCAATTGGCGAGTGGCACTACAGGTCGAGTTGATAGTCGTTTGGGGAACGCTGCGTACATGGCGGTATACATGTTGTTCCATGTCTTTATTGTGGCGTACCTTTTTACCAAGACAAAGGTGCTACCATACCGTTTTATCTACGTTATTTTGATGGCGTTATTCGTGTATGTGCTCTTACAGACCGGTACGCGTGGTACGGCGATTGGTTTGGCAGTTGGCGCACTGAGTACGGTCGCATATATTGCGTTGTTCGCGATGCGAAAGCCGCAAGTGCGCAATTTTGCCTTACTCGCAGTAGTCGGGTTGGTGGTTGTGTTCGCTGGATTTTATAGTGTCCGAGACAGTACGTATGTGCAAAACACACCAGCGCTCGCTCGTATTGCAAATATTGATCTTGGTAATGACCTCCGCATCCGCAGTATTATTTGGGGAATGTCTATCGAAGGTATCAAAGAACGTCCAGTTACTGGTTGGGGTAATGGTAACTTTAACTACGTCTTTAATGAACAGTACGATCCAAGACTCTATGCACAAGAACAATGGTTTGATCGAGTGCATAATATTTTCTTCGACTGGTTGATAGCCGGCGGTATTCTTGGATTTATTGCATACTTTAGTATTTTTGCCAGTATCGGGTACTACTTGGTATGGAAGGCATGGCGCGGTGACGAATCATTTAGTCTAGTAGAACGAGGGATTTTGGTTGGTATCGTAGTAGGATACCTCACACATAATGTGGTGGTATTTGATAATATCGTCAGTTATATTTTCTTCGCTGTTATTTTGGCACTCTTACACAGTCGCTATAGCGTAGAAATGCCGAAACTGTCTGCGATCAGTATTCCAAAGCCACTCGTGACCCAAATTGTGGCGCCGGTAGTACTCGTCATTACTGTTGGCTTGGTGTATGTGATTAATATTCCAAGTATTCAAGCAGCTAAGGGATTGATTGTCGCTTTCCAGACTGCCGATCTCGATGCTCGTCTAGAAAAATTCGAGGAATTGCTGACACTCAATACGTTTGCCCGGCAAGAAATTACTGAGCAATTGGCACAGCAAGCCATCAGTGTCGCTCAAGCAGATGCGACGACAGTCAGTGCAGAGACACGAGCTGCCTTCTTGGCTGCTACCGAACGTGCACTAACAGACATGATTGCCAACAAACCCAACGACGCTCGTCTGCATGTATTCTTTGCAGGGTATTATCGATCAATTGGAGATCAGGATAAGTCTCGCGAACAATTGCAGATTGCACGTGAGCTATCACCAAATAAGCAGGCTATTATTCTACAACAGGGAGCAGTAGAACTAGCGACGAACAATACTGAAGCAGCTTTGGCTTTCTTCAAAGAGGCGTACGAACTAGATACCGAGAATGAAGAAGCTCGTGAGTACTACTTTGGCGCCCTGTACTACATGCGTGAAGTTGATGCGGCAAAAGCTCTTCTCGAGAACACTACCGACACATTTAGGAACCGACTTGCAGTCAGCGACTTTGTCTTTAGTGGTGTGAATGCGGCAGAAGACTTTGAGACTCTCGCGAGCTTGTACGAAGACCGTGTTGCACTGAATCCGAATGTAGCGCAGAGTTGGGCAAGTTTGGCCTTTACGTATTATCAGCTTGCTACCAAATCAACCAGTACCCCAGAGCGAAAGAAGCTCTTTACTGAGAAAGCGATCGATGCACTGGCTCGCGGTGCCAAGGTAGTACCAAGTTTTGCCCCAACGGCAGAATGTGTGACGGGTAATCTAAAGGTCGGCCGTGCGCCAGAGACTGGTTGTCGATAGTGTTATGCCAGCGTGTATCAAAGCGGATGTACCACTCGCTCCGTTCACTACACTTAAAGTAGGTGGCAAGGCTCGTTTTTTGGCCACTGTTACATCACTGGTCGAGCTACAGGAAGCAGTACAGTTTGCACATGAGACCAGCTTACCACTCTTTGTGCTTGGTAGCGGTTCAAATGTATTGGCTTCTGATCAAGGCTTTGCTGGATTGGTGTTGTACGTACAGTTACAAGGGTGCGAGTACACTGTCACTGATACCGAGGTATCAGTGTGGGTGGCGGCAGGCGAGAATCTGGATAGGGTAGTGGCAGACAGTGTGGCACGAGGCTTCTGGGGGTTGGAGAATTTATCACATATACCAGGTACTGTCGGAGCCACACCAATCCAGAATGTCGGCGCGTATGGAGTAGAGGTAGCTGATCTGATTACTGCAGTGGAAGTGTTCGACTGTCTGACCCATACAGTGCGTCAATTGAGTCGGGAAGAGTGTCAGTTTGCGTATCGCGATTCATTGTTCAAGCATCTTGAGGGACAACATTTGATTGTGGTGCGTGTACATTTTGTTTTGAGTGTGACACCAACACCGCGACTCACGTATGGTGATTTGCAATCGTTACAAAATAATCCCGACATTACACCACAAGTTATTCGAGATGCTGTGATTGCAATCCGTAGTAAAAAATTCCCAGATTGGCACGTGATCGGCACAGCCGGATCATTTTTTAAGAATCCGATTATTCCGATTGAACAGGTAGTGCAGTTACAAAAATTGTATCCGGAACTACCCGTGTATCCGTACTCTGATACGACCAGTAAAGTATCGTTGGCGTATATACTCGATAAGGTGTGTGGCCTAAAAGGATTTAAGCAAGGTAATGTAGGCTTATTTGAGGCACAAGCACTTGTCCTGGTAGCGTACACACCAGCCACTGCTGACGAAATCGATACCTTTGCTCGCTTGGTAGCAGAAAAAGTATATAGCATAACTGCTATATCGATTGAGCGCGAAGTGAGAATGCTTGGTTAGATAAAAACTCTATAACAAAAAATATCTTCACAAAAATTTTGTGAAGATATTTTTTTTGTTACAGTACTTTTTTGTAATAAATTCTTATCCACAAATATTCGTAAAAAAAATTTGTGAATAAAAATAATACACGTGATAATAGTTGTAAGCAGACATTCTCTCTTACCGTTTGTTCTTTAACACGAGAGAGTCATGCGGTCGAATTTTATTCAACTAACTCTCATCACAACAACAATATGGCAGTAGCAAAAAAAGCAGCCAAGAAAGTAGTTAAGAAGGCTGTGAAGAAAGTAGCCAAGAAGGCTCCAGCAAAGAAAGTGGTAAAGAAAGCTGTGAAGAAGGCCGCTCCAAAAAAGGCAGTCAAGAAGGCAGCAAAAAAAGCTCCAGCAAAGAAGAAGTAAGACATTTGCGTGTCAAACTTATCGCATAAACATCGCTTCAGTGCGGTGTTTTTGCTTTTTGTGTTTCTTTCACAAAACCGCTATACTTATCCGGTTATGTCATTTTTAGATAGATTTTTCGGCCCTAGTTATCAGAAAGAGTTGGTTGCTATTGCTCCGATTGTCGCCAAAGTTAATGCGCTTGAGTCGAACTACGAAACGATCGATATGGCTGGATTGGTCGCTGCGACTACTGCCCTTGCTGCTCGTGTGGCTGATGGTGAGTCGCTTGATGATGTTTTACCAGAAGCATTTGCTCTGACTCGTGAAGCAAGTAAGCGTACGCTCGGCTTGCGCCACTTTGATGTGCAGTTGATCGGTGGTGTGCTTCTACACCGAGGTAAGATTACCGAGATGCGCACGGGAGAAGGGAAGACACTCGTAGGAACACTGCCAGCAGTCCTCAATGCACTTGCTGGTCGCGGGGTACATGTAGTGACTGTGAATGACTATTTGGCGCGACGCGACGGAGTCTGGATGGGTCAGATTTATAATGCTCTTGGTCTCAGTGTAGGAATTATTAATAGTAACGGTTCGTATCTCTATGATGCAACCCACATCGAAAAAGATGAAGAACGAGACGAAACTGGTTCATACAAAGTAGTGTATGAGTTTTTGCGGCCGTGTTCGCGCGAAGAAGCCTACGCTGCCTCGATTACGTATGGTACGAATAGTGAATATGGTTTTGACTATTTGCGAGACAATATCGAATTTGATACTGCCCGTGTTCGTCAGCGTTCACATAGTTTTGCTATTATCGACGAAATTGACTCAATCCTCATCGACGAAGCGCGAACACCGCTTATTATATCGGCGCCAGCGCAGGATTCGGAGGATCTCTATAGTGTGTTTGCGCACATCGCTCGCTCGCTCAAAGCCGAGGAGCATTACGTTGTAGATGAAAAAATGCGTAGTGCGACGCTTACGAATGCGGGTATCGAGCAAGCCGAAAAAATGCTCGGTGTCGAAAACATCTATACCGACAAAGGTATTAAGTATGTACACCATCTCGAAACTGCAGTGCGGGCATCAGCACTCTATACTCGAGACAAGGAGTATGTGGTACGGGACGGTGAAGTAGTAATCGTGGATGAGTTTACGGGTCGTATGCAACCTGGTCGCCGCTGGTCAGATGGACTGCATCAGGCTATCGAGGCCAAAGAAGGGGTATCAATCCAACGTGAGTCTCGTACCTATGCATCTATTACGTACCAAAACTACTTCCGTATGTACGAAAAGTTGGCTGGTATGACAGGTACTGGACTAACTTCCGAAGAAGAGTTTTATACCGTGTATAAACTCGAGGTAGTACCAGTACCAACACACCGTACGATTTCTCGTATTGACCATAACGACTTAATTTTCCAGAACGAAAAAGGCAAATTTGCCGCTATTATTAGTCGTGTAAAAGAAATTCACGCCACCGGGCAGCCATTACTGATTGGTACTGCTTCGATTGAAAGTAATGAACGACTCTCGGCAGCGCTGACTGCTGCCAAAGTCCCGCATGAAGTACTCAATGCCAAGAACCATGAGCGTGAAGGCGAGATTATTGCTGCTGCCGGCAAGAAAGGTGCAGTGACTCTCGCTACCAACATGGCCGGACGTGGAGTCGATATTAAACTAGGGGGGCCACTGGCGACGACTGAAGAAGCGGATGCTGTGCGGGCACTTGGTGGATTGTTTGTGCTTGGTACCGAGCGTCACGAAGCGCGCCGAATCGACAATCAGTTACGAGGGCGTGCAGGTCGGCAAGGTGATCCTGGCGCTACGCAATTCTACGTTTCAATGGAAGATTCTTTGATGCGTGTGTTCGGGGGTGAACGGGTGAAAAACTTGATGGGCACCTTCGGTATACCAGAAGATCAACCAATTGAAATGAAATTAATTTCAAAACAGTTGGAGTCAGCGCAGACCCGAATTGAGGGTTTTCACTTTGACTCACGTAAGCAGGTACTCGCGTATGATGATGTACTTAACTTACAGCGGGTAGCGATTTACAATCGTCGCCGCAAACTTTTGGCCAAAGACCCGGCCGAGTTGGAACAGATGATGGTGGAAGTGAGTGGTGTTCGATCAGATCTACCTGCTGTTATTGCGAGCAAAAAGTCAGAGTTGGGCGACGAAGTCTTTACTGATCTGTTCGCTAAGGTATGTTTGCAGGTGATGGATTCATTATGGGTTGATCATCTTGAGGTGATGAGTCATATTCGATCGAGTGTGAACTTGCGTGCGTATGGACAACGTGATCCACTAATTGAATATCGACGTGAAGGCACCATTACGTTCACTGATCTACAAAATACCATTATTACTCGTATTGCCGAGCAGTTGCCTGTCATGGCACCCGCAGTGATTGCTAAAGAAGAAGTACTACACCAAAAAGAAGCAGCTGCAGCGTTGGCGGCTAGTCAGGCTAGTAGTGCTCCGAGTACACCACAGCCTCGGGTAGCAACTACGAGCCTTGCGCGTAACGATATAGTGCGGGTTACTAATGGCACCGATACTCGTGAGATGAAATACAAAAAAGCCGAACCGTTATTGGCTACTGGTTGGCGAATAGTTTCATAAAGAAAGAATCCTACAAAAACCTTGCCCATCGGCAAGGTTTTTGTTGTATACTGAATGCCTATGTATATGTTTTTTGTGCGGACAGGGGCAGTAGCGCTGGCGTTGGTGCTAGCGGCTGAAATCGTACCGGGGATACGGATTGATTCTGTTACCACGGCGCTGTTATCAGCGGTAGTGTTGGGTCTACTGAACACTCTGATACGACCAATATTAATAATTCTGACATTACCAATCACTATACTAACACTTGGTCTATTTTTGATCGTGATTAATTCGATTATGTTTGCAGTTGCAGCCTGGTTATTGTCTGGGTTTGTGGTAGAAACATACATCGCAGCGGTTATTGGATCACTACTCGTGACGGCGGTTAGTATTGTGGTCAATCGATCGGTGCGCGCCACTGCATAAACAACGGTGCCTTTTTTTCTACAAACCCTGTACTTGTGCAGGGTTTTATGGTATTAAGAGAGCCATGTTTGTAGATCAATTAACTATTTATGCAAAAGCTGGTAACGGTGGAGACGGCGTTACGCGCTGGCGTCACGAAAAATTTGTCCCAAATGCCGGCCCAGCTGGTGGTAATGGTGGTAAAGGCGGTGACGTTTATGTCGAAGCGGTGCGTGACTTAGGTCTGTTGTCCAAGTATGTAGGCAACCCGATCTTCTTGGCAGAACTCGGACAAGCTGGTCAGAACGGTAGTATGCATGGCAAGAACGGACAGGACATGGTAATTAAGGTCCCTGTAGGCTCTCTAGTGACTGACCTGGCTCGTAATCGTACCTATGAGCTCTTTACACCAGGACAGCGCGAACGCCTCTTTAAGGGAGGTAATGGCGGTTTGGGTAATGAACACTTCAAGAGTTCTACCAATCGTGCGCCGGTTGAGAATACGAGTGGTCGTGAAGGTGAGGGAGGTGATGTAAAAATCGAACTCACGCTCGTGGTTGATGTGGGACTAATCGGATTCCCCAATGCAGGAAAATCTACCTTACTCAACACCCTTACGAATGCCAAAAGTGCTATCGGAGCATATCCTTTTACCACCCTCGTGCCGCATTTGGGAGACTTCTATGGCTACGTACTTGCTGACATTCCAGGACTGATTGAAGGAGCTGGTACTGGTAAAGGGCTTGGTCATACTTTTTTACGACACGTAACCAAGACCAAAATGATCTTCCATCTGGTCGCTTTGACTGATGAAGATCCTCTTACTTCGTATTCTACCATTCGCAAAGAGCTGGCTGCTTATGACACCTCTTTGACAGAGAAGCCGGAATGGATTTTGTTGACCAAAAAAGACCTTGTAAATCAAGATATTATTGAGACCGTAACCAAGTCTATTGACAACGGTAATAATCGTGTGTTTGTTATCTCTGCAGAAACAGGTGAAGGTATCCCTGAGCTCAAAAATGCTCTTGTCGAATACTTACGCACAACGTAAAATGCTGGCATATAGAAGTAATTTTTTGCCATGTATACCCCTACCATTGGACTAGAAGTGCACGCAGAACTAAAAACAAAAAGTAAAATGTTTTGTGGTTGTGCAAATGACCCACACGCGAGTGAACCAAACACACATATATGTCCCGTATGTATGGCACATCCAGGGAGCTTACCGGTGCCGAACGAAACAGCTATCAAGTCGGTTCTCACGTTTGGTGTCGCAGTTGATGGAGAGCTTGCTACCTATTCAGAATTTGATCGTAAAAATTATTTTTATCCCGATATCCCAAAAGCCTACCAGCTCAGTCAATATCAATTTCCCTTTGTATCGGGTGGAACCTTAGGAGGTGTAGCATTGACTCGTGTTCATCTCGAAGAAGACACCGCACGCAGTCAGCACGATAAAGGGTCGGGAAGTCTGGTTGATTACAACCGTGCCGGTGTACCGCTTATGGAGCTCGTGACTGAACCAGTAATACATGATGCAAAAGCAGCGGGTGATTTTGCTCGAGAGCTCCAACTCATGTTACGGACTTTGGGTATCAGTGATGCCAATATGGAGAAAGGGGAGATGCGAGTCGAGGCTAATATTTCTGTCAGCAATTCTGGACAATTAGGTACAAAGGTGGAAGTAAAAAATCTCAACTCGTTCCGCTCAGTTGAAGCGGCTATTGAGTACGAGATACAGAGACAAATTTCTATTCTAGAGAATAATGGAACAGTCCACCAAGAAACTCGGGGGTGGGATGAAGTAAAACTCGAGACCTATTTGCAGCGAAGCAAAGAGACTGCCAAAGACTACCGATACTTCCCAGATCCTGATATTCCAAAGTTCCAGATTGCAGAAATTACTGATTTCTCGGTTGCTTCATTGCGCGCAACTTTGCCGAGATTACCGAAAGAAAAGCTTAAAAAATATAGTGATCTCGGTCTGACGAGTTCACAAAGTGAGCTGGTTATCAGTGACATGTCTACAGATCAGTACTTTGCCACTCTGGTAGAGAGTACTGATAATAGCCAAGTACTTCAAATAGCCCTCAACTACCTTCTGACTGATTTGGTGCCACTTATACGTAATAAAACTGCAGAGGATACAGTACTTACGCCACGTCACTTTTTAGATTTAATACAACTAGTGGTTGATAAGAAGATAACATCGCGTGTGGCCAAAGACATTTTACTCGAGTTTGCCTTGCAAGACGTAGATATTACTGCAGTGATAACCGAACGGGGACTCCTTTCCAACTTCACCGAAGAATCGATTGCCTTGTTGGTAGATTCTATCCTAGCCGCAAATGAGTCGGTTGTGCTCGAGTACAAGGCAGGTAAAGTAGCATCTTTACAATTCCTACTTGGTCAGGCTATGAAGCAAACTAAAGGCGCCGCCAACCCTGAGACACTCAAAGAAGTCTTTCTAGCAAAGATTGGTTAGCAATCCGAGAAAAGGTTACTTATCAACAGATATCGTCTTTCAATTTCGCTTACACGAGATCAGATACAGTGTATACTGTCGCTAGATATGCAAACAGTCTCTGTTGATGGAGTTACCTACACAAAAGCAAGTGCGGTAGCCAAGAAATTTCGCTATACACAAGACTATATTGGGCAACTTTGCCGCAACGAAAAAGCCGACTGCCAATTGGTCGGTCGTTCTTGGTATGTGTCTGAAGCGTCACTCTTGAAGCATAAAGACGCTCGCTACAAGCCTGCTCGTACAGACGAGAAAACATTTAAAACAAGCGTAGTTGAACCTATTTCGGCAAAAGTTGTTATGCCGAGATTAACAAGAAAAGCAGCCAAGCATACAAAATCGTATTCTGTCCCAGTCCATACTTTTCCTAATCAGGTAGCCAAATATTATGCTGACGAGGCAGAAGTATTACCTCTACTGAAAACACCTATCCGTCCAATCATCCCAATCATTCCTGAGCTTTCAGAACCAGAAGAACCAACAGCTTCTGAAACGATTATGCAAAAAACCAAAAATATTAAGGTTCGTGTTCCTGAGCCGTCGGTTATTGATCTTGAGTTTACTCCCGTGCCTGAGCTGGCACTACAAGGTAATATTAAGGTTGAATCATATGACTCGATGAGTGAACTTACAGAGACGACTGTTGATTTGATCGAGAGTGAAGAACTCATTATTGCACCCCCAAGTCATGCTCGTACACCAGTGATTACAAGTACTCGGCCGGTCACCACCTCGTCTATAGTCAAGACATCAACAAGCGATACCAGAACAAAAACTCACGTAACCTCTTTTGTTCCGGTATCGGTAGCTCGTCGGCCTGTGTCGCTCGCGTTGGTACTGTTTGTGGCGATCAGCTCGTCTGTACTGTTTAGTACTTTCTTGGTAGCGTCTGCACAAGAGATTTTAGTGCAGGGTTCCTACGTGTCTGCCTCAGTGGTTTTTGCGCTTGGTGAAGTGCTTTCTTTGATGACTTTTTAGTCGTTAGTTATACACATTTTTTATGCGTCCTTTGGTGGCGATTTAGCTATACTATATATAGCTAAATCTTTTGTTATGAGTGAACCATTTGTCATCGGCGATCGCACCTTATTACCCATCAAAATGGCAACCGAAATCGTGCCATATACCCGGGACTATATTTCGCGTTTGGCCCGTGAAGGAAAAATTGCCGCCGCCCAAGTTAATCGTCAGTGGTACATCGACGGTGAATCACTCAAGAATTTTTTTGAAACTGCGCAATTGGAAG
>JACCDH011140704.1_pt1 | contig 23546 bp, 28 predicted proteins | sample 7442481 | NCBI WGS metagenome assembly JACCDH01 (sample SAMN15323433, study PRJNA562643) | freshwater metagenome | isolation source: river surface water | place: USA:Blue River Watershed | collected 2017-08-15
ATCCGATTTACAAAAAATTATAAATAATGACCATGAGTACGACCAATAAAACCAACCCGCTTTTCTCAAAAGAAAATTTCATTTTAATGCTAGTTGGTGGACTAGTAATTGCATTGGGTATGTTTTTAATGAGTGGCGGTAAGAGCGAAGACCCGAATGTATTTGCTAATAATGAAGTATACAGCAGCACAAGAATAACTGTTGCACCCATTTTAATTGTAGTGGGCTTATTAATTGAAGTATACGCCATCTTTAAGAAGCCAAAAACTGCGGCTTAGACCTTAATTGAATTCATATGACTTATTTAGAAGCTGTCATTATTGCTATTATTGAAGGGGTTACCGAATTCCTTCCCATTTCTTCCACTGGACATATGATTATTGCCAGTTCCTTTATGGGAATTGCGAAGGATGATTTTACTAAATTATTTGAAGTAGCCATTCAGTTAGGAGCAATCTGTTCTGTAGTCATTTTATTCAGGGGGAAATTTTTCCCATTAAATCGTTGGCATTTCTATTTAAAACTCATTATAGCCGTTTTGCCCGCTTTAATTTTAGGAGCATTATTCTCCGATGCCATTGATGATTTATTAGAGAGCCCAATGGTGGTTTCTATTACCATGGTTTTGGGTGGTGTTGCATTAATATTCATTGATTCCTTTTTCAAAAACCCTACCATTTCTGTTGATGAGCAAGTGACCAATAAAAAAGCTTTTATCATTGGTTTTTGGCAATGTGTGGCTATGATTCCAGGCGTAAGTAGAAGTGCAGCCAGTATTATTGGGGGTATGCAACAAGGATTAACCAGAAAGTTGGCTGCGGAATTTTCTTTCTTCTTAGCTGTTCCAACAATGGCGGCAGCAACAGGATATAAATTATTAAAAGCATACACCGAAACCCCTGAATTGATTTTCACTCGCAATAACATGATTTTATTGGGATTGGGAAATGTGGTGGCTTTTATTGTGGCATTATTGGCCATTAAATTTTTCATTACTTATTTACAGAAATACGGATTTAAACTTTTTGGTTGGTACCGAGTAATTGTGGGGATGATCTTAATTATTCTTATCTTAACCGGACACTTGAAATAAAACGCATGTCCACACAAACTGCCTCCAAAAAAGTAATCAATGGTTGGGCAATGTACGATTGGGGCAATAGTGCCTACAACCTTGTCATTACGTCTACCATTTTCCCTGCCTATTATGAAGCCGTAACTGGAGACGGCAACGATCAAACCCTGAATGATACCGTGGTATTATTTGGAAGAGAATTTGTCAATACTTCATTGTACAATTATGCCTTAGCCATTGCATTCATTATTGTTGCATTATTATCTCCTATACTTTCTTCTATTGCAGACTATAAAGGAAATAAAAAACAGTTTCTGTTTTTCTTTTGTACGTTGGGAAGCATTGCTTGTTCTGCCATGTATTTTTACGATAAGACCAACTTAGCATTTGGTTTGGCCTGTTTAATTATTGCTTGTATTGGCTTTTGGAGTAGTTTGGTTTTTTATAATTCTTTCTTACCTGAAATTGCTGCACCAGAAGATCGAGACAAAGTAAGTGCGAAAGGTTTCGCTATGGGCTATACGGGCAGTATGATTTTACAAGTCATTTGTTTTGTATTCGTTTTATCTCCAGACAGTTTTGGCATTACCGTTGGAAAAGCATCTCAGCTTTCTTTTCTATTAGTAGGGATATGGTGGTGGGGATTTGGACAGTTTGCACTAAAGCGTTTACCCAAATCGGCACCTGCAGGGGGGAATAAATCATCGAAGCAAATTATTGCAGGCGGATACAAAGAGCTCAATAAAGTGTGGCAACAATTAAAATCGCTACCCGTTTTAAGAAGATTCTTGTTTTCCTTTTTCTTTTATAATATGGGGGTTCAAACAGTGATGCTAGTAGCCACACTCTACGGCAAGAGTGAACTGAATATCCCAACCATGAATTTGATTATTGCCATTTTAATTATTCAATTAATTGCGATTCCTGGTGCTTTTACAATCGCTTGGTTGTCTAAGAAAACCAGCAATTTTACAGCGCTAATGATCACCATTATTTTATGGATTGTACTTTGTGTGATCGGCTATTTGTTACCCAGAGACGGGATCAATGAATTTTATGGTTTAGCTGTTTTAGTAGGATTTATCATGGGTGGAATACAGGCTTTAAGCAGAAGCACTTATGCCAAATTAATGCCTGAAACAACCGATACGACATCTTATTTTAGTTTTTATGATGTAACAGAAAAAGTATCTATTGTAGTAGGTATGTTTAGCTTTGGTTATATCAATGAGCTATCTGGATCACAAAGAAACTCCGTATTGGTTTTAGAAATATTTTTCATCATCGGTTTAATAATTTTAATTTCTGCAAATAAATTGCAAGCCAAAAAGTAGTTCAATGAAATTGCATAGCATCAATCATAGTTTTTTTAAGTTGGATGGTGGAGCCATGTATGGCGTTGTACCAAAATCTTTGTGGAACAAGCTCAACCCAGCCGATGAAAATAATTTATGTAATTGGGCTTTAAGGAGTTTGCTAATTGAAGACGACAACCAACTCATTTTGATTGATACTGGAATGGGCTTTAAGCAGGATGAAAAATTTTTTGGTCATTACGGCATGAGCGAAACCATTGAGCTAGACACTGAATTGAACCGATTGGGTTTTACCAGAAATGATATCACAGATGTGTTTCACACTCATTTGCATTTTGATCATTGCGGAGGCAGTATTGAAAGAGTAAACAACCAATTGGTTACTTATTTTAAGAATGCAACTTATTGGAGTAATCCCATTCACTGGGATTGGGCAGTTAACCCCAACGATAGAGAAAAAGCTTCTTTTTTAAAGGAAAATATTTTACCAATACAAGAGAGTGGGCAATTAAAAATGATTGAAGCTCCTACTACTGAGTTTACACCAGATGGACTTTTAGAAAAAGTTCCTTTTACGCAGAACATCAGCATTCGTTTTGTAAATGGTCATACCAAGTGTATGATGTTGCCTCAAATCAATTACAAAGGAAAAACGATTGTGTATATGGCCGACTTACTGCCATCTGCTTCGCATATTCCACTTCCTTATATTATGGGCTATGATATGTTCCCTTTAACTACATTAAAAGAGAAAAAATCATTCTTGCAAGAAGCAGCAGAACAAGATTATATTTTATTTTTTGAGCACGATCCTTCTATTGAATGCTGCACAGTGCACCAAACAGAAAAAGGAATTCGAATGAACCAAGCACTTCGTTTAGCAGACTTATAATGATTAGAGGGAATGATTGTTGGTGGAACAATTCTACCTATTGAAACCAATTATCTTTTTGAAATCATAGAACTAAAGGGATGACGTAGATTTTTATAACCCATCATATCTACTTTTACACTGCCTACTACAATCGGACTTTCAATTCTAAGTGGAATATGATTGGCATCATCGCTTACCCAAACAGTCATTTTTTCACCACCTTCAAATAAAGTACCCTTAACCAATAAGGGCTTAAATTTAATCGCATTGAATTTGCCAAACCTTGTTTTAACAGTTTCCTTACCTAAATATTTGATGTATAAATTATAGACTTCATTGTCTAAAAACATCGTAAAAGGAATTCGATCTTCAGGCTTGTATTTTTCAAAATCAATATTCCGCGCATAATATATTGCACTTAATACATCCTGTACACAATTGGGTACTTTAACCGTTCCTTTCTCACTAGTTGCGGTATTGGCTTGTCTATTAAAGCTGACATTTTCATTGATCTTGTAACCACCTTCGTCTACATTTCTAATGAATTTGATGGGTTGCAAATTTGCTGTATCAATATAACTCTCGTATTTATCTCTTACTTTAAAAATCCAATCATAACTACTATTGGAATTGCCAGCTCCTACTAAGTGATAAACGGGGACATTATTGAGTTTTTCTGAATTAACAGAAAATGTTGCATTGCCAGCGTTCACATACAAACCAATCACATTATAAAAAACAGTAAACGAAATTTGTTCCCCACTTTGAAATGCATAATTTCTAATTCCACAGAAGTCATCTCCTGCAGAAAGTGGTTTTACTAAAACCACCAATAACATTGCCAACCATATTTTTTTTAACCTCATTTCTATTTATTTCTGAAAATTCTTATTCCCAATATAAACAAAGTACCAGCAATTGCTGGTAAGATTAAGTTAATTAACCAAATACCAGCAGCAGTAGCAATGATTCCTACCGAGTTAGTACTGATCAAACCCAATAACAACAAACTCATTTTTCCTCTAATTCCTAATTCGGCCAAAGCGGTTGTTGGAATAATGGCTAAAAGCGTTAGCATCACTCCTACCATGGCAAATGCATCTAACTAAAAAACAGGAATGTCAAAAACTTGTAATAGCAAATAATATTGTAGTAAAAAAACCAGGTAACGAACCAAAGAAAGCGACAATAATCGAAGCAATTCATTCCAATGAAACTCCTCTAATTTTTCTAAAAAGAATTGGTATTTACGAACAACTGGAATTCTTTCTAACATTTGAATTAATCCAGCAAGTTTAAAGTATGCTAAGGTGAATAATAAGATTCCCATCCCAATCACATAAATCAAAGCATCTAACCAAAAAATAGATAAGCCCTCTAACTGGTGTTCTCCATCTAAAATATTCCAACGCATATACAACAAGGCTGCTGTACCTAAGACAAATGTCACAATAATTTGAGCCATACTGCCTACAATCGACAATACAGCACCCCGGATTCTATTTCCATCTTTTAAAAAAGCCGCTCTTGCTAATGGCTCACCAATTCGATTGATGGTTGTAAAACCCATTGCTTGACCAGCCAAGATTGATTTGAATGCATACAAAAATGAAAGTTGTTCAATTCCTTTTACTTGTATTTGCCATTTTCTTGCTTCGATTCCCCAGTTAACCAACATGAGTAATATCACCAATCCTATCACCCATTTTTTTGAACCATTCAAAGCATTCAAAATAGTTTGCCATGATTGTTCTAAATCAGATTGAGTTTGGATTTGCTTATATATTGCCCAACTAAGCCATATAAATAATAATGGCCCAACTATATAATTTAAAAAAATTTTGGTTCGTTTGGTCAATCCTAGTTTTTTGTAAAGGTAAGGGTGTAGCTGATTTATCAATTATGCCTATTTTCACTAAAGAATGAAATACGATTCAGTTATTTTGGGGATTGATCCTGGCACACAGTTATTAGGGTATGCATTATTGGGAATTCGTAAAGGGAAACCTGAATTAATGGTTATGGATACTTTAAAGTTGACCAAGGAAAAAGATATTTATGCCAGGCTCGAAATCATCTATAGAACAATTACTGGTTTAATTAACCAGTATAAACCCAATAGCTTTGCCATTGAAGCCCCTTTCTTTGGAAAGAATGTACAGAGTATGCTAAAATTAGGCAGGGCACAAGGGGTAGCCATTGCTGCTTCCATGCAATCCCAAATTCCAGTTACAGAATATGCTCCTAAAAAAGTAAAACAATCCATTACTGGTAATGGTAATGCAGACAAAGACCAGGTTTGGAAAATGCTTCAGCTTACATTAAACATTGAAAAGAAACCCGTTTATTTTGATGCCACCGATGCACTAGCAGTGGCACTTTGTCATTTTTACCAAAGCAGCAGTCCTTTAGCTACAAAGGGTAAAGCCTTAAAAGGATGGGGTGATTTTATTGCGAAGAACGAAGATAGAATTAGAAAATAATTGAACCATCTTTTAACTCAATTCAGCAAGAATAGCTTGCTGAACTTGTATGAATTCTTCTTTTGACAATGTTAACTTTGGCCGATTAAAATTTAAATCATCTGCACTGTTGATCGGTATTAAATGCATATGTGCATGTGGCACTTCTAAACCTACCACACTGATTCCACAACGATTACAAGGGAATACTTTTTCAATTGCTTTTGCAATGGGTTGTGCAAAAACCATCATGCCAGATAATATTTCCGGAGACAAATCAAAAAAACGATCTGTTTCTATTTTAGGTATCACCAATACATGACCTTTTACTAATGGGAAAATGTCTAAGAATGCGAAGAACGCTTCGTTCTCTGCAATTTGATAACAAGGTATTTCTCCGGCAATGATCTTAGAAAAAATAGTCATGGCTTTCAATTATACAGTAATCTCTTCCACTCTAAATTTAATGATGCCATTGGGTGCTTGTACTTCAGCTACTTCACCCCTTACTTTACCCAATAAACCTTTACCAATTGGTGATGATGCAGAAATTTTACCCAATTTTAAATCAGCTTCTTTTTCTCCAACAATTTGATAAGTAACCGTTTTTTTGGTAGCCATATTCGTTATGGTCACTTTGGTCAATATGGTTACTTTACTGGTATCAATGGTACTGGTATCTACAATTTTTGCATTCGCAATAGCACCTTCCAATTGTTTTATTTTAGCTTCAAGCATACCCTGTGCTTCTTTGGCTGCATCGTATTCTGCATTTTCTTTTAAATCACCTTTCTCTCTAGCTTCAGCAATAGCTTTAGAAGCAGCAGGACGGTCAACAGATTTCATTTTCTGCAATTCCTCGCGCATCTTATCGAAAGTCTCTTTCGTAACATACATATTGGTTTCACTCATAGTACCCGGCTTTAAGATTGGTAAAAAAAAATACAACGCCACATTTGACTGCGGCGTTGCATAAATACAAAGGTAGGGAATTAATCATTCCATGGCACAGAAGCCGTTTTAAAAAAAATTAGGTGATTTCAAAAAAAGTAATACTTTTACTGTGTACTATTACACTAATACACTAACAATGATCCAATTTAACAACGTCAGTTTTGGGTACTCCAAACAAAAACTACTTTACTCCAATATTAATTTGGAATTGACTGCAGGCAGTGTGTATGGACTATTGGGTAAAAATGGAGCGGGAAAGTCTACATTACTTAAACTAATGGCTGGGCTGGTTTATCCACTGCATGGAAAACTCTCGGTTTTTAATGCTGACCCTACCAAAAGAGCGCCCTCCTTTATGCATGAGGTATTTTTTATCCCAGAAGAAATTGACACGCCCAGTTTACATGTGCTTGATTTTGGCGCTGAGCATATGCCCTTTTATCCAAAATTCAATAACGAGCAATTCTTGGATTATTTGAAGGAGTTTGATATTCCGATGACCAACTTGAACAATATGAGTTTTGGTCAAAAGAAAAAAGTGTGGATTGCATTAGGCATGGCATCAAATGCCTCACTAATTATTCTGGATGAACCTACCAATGGATTGGATATACCTTCCAAAAGAAAACTTCGAAAACTAATTGCAAGCGTTGTGAATGAAGATACTTGCATGATCATCAGTACACATCAAGTGAAAGATTTAGACAGCTTGATTGATAAAATTATTCTAGTAGACGGAGGTGAAATAATCGTAAATACAGATACTGATTCCATCACAGAAAAATTGGTATTCAAGTTGTCACCCGACATTTCAACTACCGAAGAGTATTTATACTACGAAACCAGTTTAGCGGGTAATTTAATAGTGAAAGAAAGATCCTCGGAAGATGAAGCGACCAAACTAGATCTTGAACTGTTCTTTAATGCAGGAATCAACAACAAAAATGGAATAAAACAACTTTTCAATTAATGGCCATGAATAACCAATTTAGTTTTAATAGGGTATTAGTTCTGTTGAGAAAAAATTTCAAAGAAAATGGCAAAAGCTATCTACTCATGTTTATAGCAGGCTTTGGCATTATCTTCTTAATTTATGGATTATTAATTGTTGCTAGTTTCCATAGCATGTTCCCATCCGGGGATAGAAAAATGCTTTTTACAATTGGGCTCTTTTTAGGGGGGACTTTTTTTTCTGCTAGTTTCTATAGCTTTTTTAAATCGCAACCCAAAACCATTCAATTCCTTTTATTACCAGCAACTATTGGTGAAAAACTAATGATCAGTTTTATTTTAACTCAAATTGTGTACATCATTGTGTTTTTGTTCAGCTTTACCAGCATTGACTGGTTTATGTGCACCATTTATAACGAATTTGTTTCAATACCGAAATGGATTGTAGAACAAGAGAGGCATTACTATAAAGCAACCTACCTATTTAATTCAGATTCGATACTACTAAAAGAGATATTAGTGATGTACTTTATCACTACTTCTATTGCGCATTTGGGGTCACTGAGTTTTATCAATAATGCCTATGTCAAAACCGTTATAATATTCATTCTAATTGTTGTTGCATTAATTTTTTTAAATAACAAAATGCTGGCTTCTTTGATTCCTGAAGAAATTATGCCACATGGAAAATATTTTACCGATTCGTTCAGAATTGGCCCAAAGCAACAGCCCACCGGAATTGTTACATTACCCAATGGCTGGTTCACAACAATAGCGTGGTTTTTACCGATATTTTTATACATGAGCTGCTGGACAATGAGCTACTTTAAAATTAAAGAGAAGCAGATTTAAACTAAAAGAGCCAATGCATTTTCATTCAAATAAAGCCATATATATACAAATTGCCGATCTGATTTGTGAAAAGATTCTTTCTGGTATTTTCAAAGAAGAAGAAAGAATTCCTTCTGTTAGAGAATTGGCAGTTGACTTAGAAGTGAATCCAAATACGGTGATGAGAACTTATGAATATTTACAAGATTTAGCTATCATCAGCAATAAAAGAGGAGTGGGCTTTTTCGTGAATACCGAAAGCATTGAAAGAGTAACGGCTTATTTAAGAAAAGAATTTATGGAACAGGAATTGCCCAACTTATTTAAGAATATGAAAATACTGGCAATCAATATCAATGAAATAGATCAACTGTATCAACATTATTTGCAGAACAACCTAAATAATAGCAATGAAAAAAAGTAATATTCTATTAATCATCACCCTCTCCATAGTTTGCATTTGCTTTATTGCAGTGAATATAAAATTGAGCATGGAATATAAAAGAGGAGCAATTCAATCATTTACACAAAAGAAATTGCTGCCCATTTTCCATCATATAAAAGAACTGAATAGTTATAAAAAAGGTGACTATGCGTATAAGCCCTTTATCAGTATTTATGAGCGAAATGATACCAGCGCCATTGCATATAATTTTTACAACCCGATTGGATATCAGTACTTCGTAAAAAACGATACGCTTTATCTAAAGGCAGATTCTACATTTGATGGCAGTATTCCTTCTATTGAAATTTATTGCAAAAACTTAAGATCAGTAATTACCAGCAATTCACAAGCAACCCTTTATAATTATAAGACCGATAGTATTTACCTTGAATCGAATGAGCATTCAAGTATTAATGCAATACAAATCAATAGTAAGTCATTAAATCTAAGGGCTCAAGACAATTCAACGCTGTCCGTTTCAGGATCAGATACCATTAATAAGGGAGAAATAAGGGCCATCCATAATGGACTAATTATCATGAACAATATTTACTTTAAAGAACAACTACTGAGCATCGATTCAACTGCTTCCCTAACAGTCACTGGAAAAACACTTAAAGGATTAAACAGCATGCAGTTTTAAATAGCTGACAAGCCCAATTTTTTACAAATCACTTGGGCCATTTTTAAATATGCTTCATGGCTATAACCAGCAATATGCGGCGTGATGACCACATTAGGCATTGCTATCAACGTTTGCAATTCGGATTGTTCCTCAGTTGAATAGCTTTTGAGTTGTTCATTTTCTAATACATCTAAACCTGCAGCCTTAATTTTTTTTGTCTCTAGCGCATGAATCAATGCCTGGGTACTGGTTACTTTCCCCCTACAAGTAGACAAAAAATAAGGTGCTTTTTGGAGGGTATTAAAAAACGAATCCCCAGCAAAATGAAAGGTTTCAGGAGTTAGGGGGAGATGGAGGCTGATGATATCTGACTCAGCCGCTACAGCTTCCAAAGTGGAGGCTTCTACCCTCCCTTGATTAAATCCTGATTTATATTTATCAACCGCTAATATGCGCACATCAAATGGTTGAAGCAACCGAGCAAAAGCTGAACCAGTATTTCCATACCCAATGATTCCAACTGTTTTACCAGATAATTCATCAGCACGATTTTCATCTCTTAACCAAAGGCCATGTTTAATTTCATCATAGCTGCTACTAATTCGATTCATTAGATTCAGCAACAATCCCAATGTATGTTCAGCAACTGCATTGCGATTGCCTTCAGGACTACTTTCACATTGGATACCCTTGCTTTCTGCATAAGCTACATCTATCAATTCCATTCCACTTCCGAGTCTTCCAATCCATTTTAATTGGGGAGCGGCATCAATGATTTCTCGGTCTATTTTTAATCGAGTAGTTACAATCAACCCAACTGTATCTGTAATTAAATTTTTTAACGCTGCATAAGTAATAGCAGGTTCATATAGAACGGTGAAATGATTTGATTCTAGTATGTTGATTAAATATGGATGAACTTTGGCTGTTACAATTACTTTCATGTTATTCATTTATCCCATTTTAAAAGTAAGAGCAGCAAACTCTTCTACGGTAAGTTGTTCAGCTCTTTTGGTAAATATTTCTTCTTGTAAAATAGCTGCATCAAAAAAAGGCTTCATGGGATTACGAAGCATTTTTCTTCTTTGACCAAATGCCGCTTTCACCAAAGTGAAAAAAGCTTTCTCTGATCGAACTTCAACGGGGGTTTCTTTCCGCTTTAATCGAATGACTCCACTCATCACTTTAGGTGGAGGATTAAAACTTTCTGGGGGTACATCAAATAAATATTCTACTTCATAAAATGCTTGAACCAACACACTTAATATGCCGTACACTTTGGTATGAGGCTTTGATACAATACGCTCAGCCACTTCTTTTTGAAACATCCCAATCATAACAGGAATCTGTTCTTTCCATTCCAATAAACGGAACACAATTTGGGTAGAGATATTGTAAGGGAAATTACCTACCAAGGTAAATTGATTTTGAAAAGGTACTGGAATATCTAGGATACTGCCTTCAATAATGGCTTCTGCCAAAACGGGATATTGCAATTTCAAATAGTCTACTTTTTCTCTATCTAACTCTACCGCTTTAAAATGATTGATTGGGAGCTTGAGCAAATGTTTGGTTAGCGCACCTGCTCCAGGGCCTACTTCTAACACTTGCGCTATATTGCCCTCTTGCAAAGCAGCAACAATTTGCTTGCAAATGGCTTCATTGGTTAGGAAATGCTGACCCAGCGACTTTTTGAGCGTATATTGCATGACTGCAAAAGTAGTATTTTAGCACCCTAAAAAATGGCTCATGAGCAATGAATTACAAAAACCTGTGATAGGCTTTACCTGCGGAGATTTAAATGGTATAGGGCTTGAGTTGATTATAAAAACATTAATGGATCAAAGAATACTCGATTTCTGCACTCCTATTGTGTTTGCGAGTAATAAAAGCTTGAATTTTTATAGAAAAGCCATACCAGATTCCAATTTCAATTGTACCAATATCAATAATTTCACCCGCATCAACCCTAAACAGGTGAATATTTTCAATGTATGGGAAGAAGAAGTAGTGATTAGCCCCGGGGAACTCAATAATACGGGTGGGCAATATGCATTGAAATCTTTAGAAGAAGCAACCAAGGCTTTAAAAGAAGGGCATATCCATGGATTAGTTACCGCACCGATACATAAAAAAAATATTCAATCGGAAAGCTTTCAATACAGCGGTCATACCCCTTATTTAAAAGCATTCTTTGGTGTAAATGATGTAGTCATGTTAATGGTTGCTGAAAATATGCGAGTAGGGTTAGTTACGGAACATGTAACGGTTGAAGAAGTAGCCAAGCATATCACTAAAGAAAATATCATCAGTAAACTGCAAATTATTCACCAATCTTTAAAAAAGGATTTTGGTATTGACAAGCCCAAAATTGCTGTATTGGCCTTAAACCCGCATGCTGGTGACGAGGGATTAATTGGCAAAGAAGAAATTGAAATCATTCAACCTGCTATCAAAGAAGCCAAAAACAATATGTTGATTTTTGGACCTTTTCCTGCTGACGCATTTTTTGCAAGAGGCATGCATGAAAAATTTGATGCGGTACTAGCCATGTACCACGATCAAGGGTTGATACCATTTAAATCATTGGCATTTGGTGAAGGGGTCAATTATACCGCTGGGCTTCCAGCTGTAAGAACCAGCCCCGATCATGGAACTGCCTTTGATATTGCAGGTAAAGGAAAAGCAGAACATGCTTCATTTTTAGCCGCCACTTTTGAATGTATTGATATTATTAACAGACGATTGGGCTATGCCGAAAGAAATCGTAACCCACTGCGTAAAATTAGTGCAAGAATGTTGGCCAATGCAGTAGACGAAAGAATTGAAGAAAACGAGGGATAATACCATGATTTATTTAGAAAATAACGAGTTAAAAATTGCGATAGCAGAAAAAGGAGCAGAGCTTCAACAAGTTTTCAATAAGGAAACCCAATTGGATTATTTATGGGAAGGAGACCCGGCATATTGGGGAAAGAAAAGTCCTGTGTTATTTCCAATAGTGGGCACATTAAAAAACAATCAGTTTACTCATAACAGCGAAACCTACTCTTTAAGTAGACATGGTTTTGCACGTGACAAAAATTTTAAACTTACTGAATCAAGTCCACATCGTGTTTGCTTAACCCTTGACGCAGACACTGAAACATTGGCACAGTATCCATTTTTGTTTAGGTTCAGTATCATTTATGAAATCAATAAAAACAAACTCAGCTGCACTTATCAGATAACGAATATTGATGTGAAGCCAATGTATTGCTCAGTTGGGGCACATCCGGCCTTTAAAGTACCCCTTGAATCAGCTTACCAGTTTGATGATTATTATCTTGAATTTGATCAATCAGAATCTGCAGGAAAATGGCCAATAACAGCTGATGGATTAATTGATGAACAGCCCATTCCATTTTTTCATAGCAACAATAGAATCAATTTAAGTAAAGAGTTATTCTATGGAGATGCATTGGTTTTTAAACAATTGAATTCTAACAGCATTCGACTCTGTAATGATCAATCTAAACATGGTTTTAGTTTTTCATGGTCTGAATTTCCGTATATGGGAATTTGGAGTGCTAAAGACGCGCCTTTTGTTTGCTTAGAGCCATGGTGTGGCATTGCAGATTCAGTAAATGCAACAGGTGAGTTAAGAGAAAAAGAAGGTATGATCCTATTAACCCCCGGACAAAATACCAGTAGAACTTGGTCAATAGAATTATACTAACTATTTAAAAATACTATCGCTTAACCCAGTATTGATGGTATAGGCAGTATAATTGATTTCTACTCTGCCTTTCTTTCCTTTCATCTTGTCTTTGATGGCTTTGTCGGTATCATCAAATTCTAAAGTAATCCCCTTTGGTAATTTATAGTCTTTAGCATTGAAGCTGAATAATACTTTATCAGGCAAACCATAGGATGCATATTTACCATATTGTAATTCCATTTCGTAGGTACCATTTTCGCGAGTGGTAGTAACCGATTTACGAATCAACAAATTCACTTCATCTATATACAAAGTAGATAAAATAATTTCACCAGCTTCAGTATCAGGCAAAAGTTTTACCACTCTAACTGGGGTACCTCCTATTGTACTCATTCCAGCATCAATCGCAACAAACCCGGTTTGCATAATCATGCTTCCAATATTGATACTGACCCCACCCTTAGGTAATACAGATATTCCTCCATCACGTTGGAGTTTAAATTTATCGGGGCTCTTGAAATATACTTTTACTCTACCTATTGGGGCTTTAATGAAAGCCACATCGGTTTTCATTTTGCCATCTGCAGTGTAATCTTTTACTTTTTCCAATTTGGCTTTTACTTTCATTACCAAGGCATTCATATCTTGCGCGTGGGTTGAACTTGAAAGTCCAAATACAAATAGCAAACAGGTCAATTTATTGATCAACTTCATAAGGATCTACTTTAACTAAGAATATCTTTTTTTCTAAATAACCAAACAGCGCTTCCTACAAATAAAACGATATGAACTGCTAAAACAGTGGCAGAACGGATGATTTTATCTGGATACTGAATACTTCCTATAATTGCTTCGTTTGCATCGTTCACTTTAAAATCAAAAAATTCTTTCCAAGTAATCATATGAGTAGTGAACAAATATGGTTTAATCAAATTGAACAAAGGAATATTCATCGTACTAAGAATCGTACATACAATAATTACACTCATGGTTGCTACAATTGGGCCAATTGAATTCTCAGCAAAAAAAGACAAGAAGAAACCCAATGCGGCAACTGTTACCATTGCCAATGCAGCAAAGCAAAAAGCCCCAGCATAGCGCCAAAAAACATCTGACTCTTTTACAATAACCACATAACTACTTTTCATTAAGAATAAATCGTCCGTTCCAAAAATCAACATGCTCAAAAACAAACCCATGATGGCAATCCAAATTAGAAGCAGCAAAGTATAAATTACCGAAGCAATAAATTTTGCCATTACAATGGAGGTTCTTGATTGCGGCTTGGTCAACAATATTCTCAACGTGCCCATATTGGCTTCCCCAGAAATCATATCAGCAGCAATTAATGCAATCAATAGAGGTACATGCACCAATAATAACTGAAGAATCACATAGCAAATAAAATATCCGTTCAATATTTTACCATCTACACTAAATGAATTGGCAAAGTCTGCCATAACAAAGTCGGCATATTCTTTCCCATCTACCAATAACCCCAGTTGTATTACGCCAATTAATGCAGTAATAGCAGCGAAAGACAAGTAAGTTCTTGGTCTTTTAAATACTTTGTATAACTCAATTTGTAAATGTTCCCACATGTTGTTTTCCTGCTGTTACTTGTAAAAAATAATCTTCCAGACTATGTCTTGCCTGTAAGGAGTAAATATCAACACCAGATGCTGCCAACATTCTATTGAAGTTGGGTATATCTTCTTTATTTAAACCAACCATGATTTGTCCATCTCTTTCAGGTAATAAATTATTTGCCCAAGGAGATGATTGTATGGTTTTAATGGCAGTACTATTATTCGCTACACTTATTTGTACAATCGTTTGTTGATCATTAAACAAGTCTGCTGAAGACCCCTCTACCAATTTTTTACCTTTATCAATGATTAAAATTCGGGTTGCTATTTGTTCAATTTCATTCAATAAATGGGAAGAGACAATCACGGTTTTCTTCATTTCCCTCGATAAAATCAAAATCAAGTTCCGTATATCTGCAATGCCTTGGGGATCTAGTCCATTAGTTGGCTCATCTAAAATGATTAATTGGGGATTATGTACCAAAGCAATTCCGATACCCAATCGCTGTTTCATACCCTGCGAGAAAGTTTTAACCGGATCATGCGCTCTTGAAGCAAGCCCTACCATTTCCAATTGCTCCATCAACAGCTTATTGGTTGGTTTAACCCCACTAAGCTTCGCAAACAGCTTTAGGTTTTCATATGCAGATAAGTACTTGTAAACATCTGGTTTTTCAATCACCGCCCCTATTTGTTGCAAAATTTCTTTGCGATGCGTATCTAGATTGTATCCAAATATGGAAATATCACCACTAGTGGGTGTAATTAAAGTCAATAACATTCGAATAGTGGTACTTTTTCCTGCGCCATTTTGACCCAGGAATCCATACACATCACCCGATTCAACCGAAAAGGAAAGTTGGTTAACTGCGGTAAGGTTACTGAACTGCTTGGTGAGTTGGGAAACTTTGACTATTTGTTGCATTGGTTTGTATAACAACAAAACTAGTTAAGAAGTTTAAACTTTTAGGTATTCTTGGAGGGCTTTCACATAATCTTCAAATGCTTGGAGACCAGCTGGAGTTACTTTGCAGGTAGTTTGGGGGTAATTGTCTTTAAATTGTTTAATCACTTCAATATAACCCGCATCTTTTAATTTCTGAACCTGCACACTTAAATTACCCGCAGTAGCATTCGTTTTCTCCCTAATAAAGGTGAATTCAGCTTCTTTCACACTAATGAGCAAGCTCATTATGGCTAATCTTAACTGCGAATGTAATATGGGATCTAATTCTTTAAACATTTGATCTAGCCTGAGCTAAATATTTTTTTCTTAAAATAATACCAGGGATAAACCAACAAATTAATGCAGCTAGAGATCCCAATAACATATCATATTTGCTTTCTGTAAACAAACTAAGGATGAATAATCCATAGCTGATGATGGCCCCCATTTTCATGGGATTAAACTTTTTCACTATACCTGTTACCATAGTTGGGAAGGCATAAATTAAAATATATATAGAATACAAAGAAGGAGTAAATGGTCGGATGATTTCATCGGGGCGTCCGTCTGAATAATGCTTCATCATGGCCCAACCTTCTTCTGCAATAAGTCTTTCCGTTTGAACAGGAACTATATTTTGATAAAAGCTTAGTCCAAAAATACTAATACCAAATACCAACCAAACTGCATTCACTACATCTTCGTCGTATTGCTTGGCTTTTAGATTTTTTTTCTCTCTTATAGAAATATATACCTGTGGTACGATTGCTGCAAATACCAACCACCAAATATCAATCGGTAATGTGAAATCGTATTCCCTTTGTAAATAGCTCATGAAGGAAGCAATTGAAACCACTGCTCCCCACAACAAAGATCCAATACCAGAATCGTGGTAACTTCCTTTTGCTTTTTTGATCATTTCAGCAATCAGCTGTAAACTCTCTTGTTCCGAAAATTTGGATTCATTAGCCATTGAAAGAATTTTTAAACTTTGCGCGCAATATATAACCTGGTATAATCCATGCACTAACCACTGCTGGTATTAGCAACAAGATTACTTCCTTAGTTGAAATAAAAACAGCTAATACAGACAAGCCCCAACAAATAATACCTCCTATTTTAAGCGGTGTAAAACGCATAATAGCACCTGTTAAAAAAGTAGGCATTCCGTATAATAATAGAATGAGCGCATACATCAATTGCCATCCGCCCAACTTCAATGAGATATAAGAAACCAATCCCATACTTATTCCAAATACCATCCAAACATATCCAATCATTTCATCGGTATAGGTTTTTACTGTTTCCTTTCTCTCTTTTACTTTCAGATAATACAATTGATATATCAAAGCAACAAGCGTAAGCATCCAAATAAGTCCGGTATTGGCACCCAATGATGTGTAATTAAGTAAAACATATTGGCCGAAAGAGCAAATGAAAATAATCCATCCCCATAAAAGATACAATGTACCGTTTTCAGAGTACCGATTTTGCGCTTTATTAATCATGCTTTCGATTAATGCAAGACTAGATTGGGCAGTGAGTTGCTCTTGATTACTCATACAATCAGTTTAGAAATATAAAGATACCCCTGCCAAATTTAGCAGGGGTAAAATAGATACACAAATTACTGACAAGCGGCCAATAATTGCGCTGCTTGCTCTTTACCCCAGCTTGGATGTAATGCAGATGCAGGCTTAAAATTTTCGAATAATTCTACAGATTTTTCAAATAATTTTTTGGCGACTGCTTTTCCCCCACCAAATGCTTCCGGTACATTCATTAAATATTGACCTTCTAATAAATAAGGTCTAGGATTATTGGGATCAATTGCTTTTGCCTTTGCAATGGCTTCAGAAGCAACAGCACCATACGATTGCCATCTGCTCATTGGATCGACTACCAATTGCATTACAGCAACTTGTTGTTTTAAACAAAAAATTTCTGCATTGTCTTTTTCAATTGCTTCCGCTTTTGCAATCAAATCTTTCACTTTTTCAGCTACTTTATCTTTATCTGCTGAAGGATTCATGAATGCGGAAATCGTATAATTTCTTGCTGCATAATAATATGGTAACCACTGGGTTTTCTCTGCATCACCTACTCGCTCAAAAAATGAAGCTACCGCACTCATTTCATCGGCTGTTTTACTCTCTTTCATTTTGGTAAAGCCATTTTGCATGGCAGATTCGTATTTACTTTGTGCTTGAAGTCCTAGTGTAGCAAAAAGGGCAATGGCAATAAATATTTTTTTCATAAATGATTTTTTTAATGATGACTAATTAATGATTATTTGTTTTTAAGTTTTTCGTATTCTCTTTCAACAGCATCTGCTTTGTTGCCATGATAGGCTTTTAGGTATTGAAAAACCAATCCTAAACCCCAGCCTAGAATGGGCCAAATGGGCCAAAAGAAACGGTCTTCATTTTTCGATTGGAAATACCAAATTCCAATCAAAAATAGATTTACAAAAACATAGCTTAATAAACTCCATTTAAAGCCTACTCTTTCCTTGGCAATTTGCCATAGTACTTCGTCTTTTGGATCGTGGTTGGTGATGTTGTTCATGTTGTTTAGTTTAATGTTATTAAAGATTATTATTGATATTTTGTTGAGAACGGTCTACACCCCAGCTAAGAAAAATACCTAAGAAAAAACTTCTATCCGCTGGCGGATTAATTTCTGAACGAATCAAATCTCCATTGGTATCTCTTAATCTACTACTGTAATTGTATCCAAAAATTTGTCTTTCATTAAATACATTGTTTACTCCTAGCACTACTACTGCATTGGCTTTGCCTATTTTAGGCAACCAATTCAAACTAAAATTATTGGAACTATATGCAATGGTTTGATCGACTAAAAAATCTTTTGGAGATCTGTTCGGATTAAAATAGGGTCTACCAGTACTCCAATTATAACTCCAGTTTACACCAAACATATTTTTAACCCAGAATTTTTTTAAAACCACGCTACCACTATGCGTTGCTGCAAATGTTGGTTGTACCAATGCAGTGTAATTATTATAATCTCTTTTGGTATCTAAGTAGGAATAACTGATCCAATAGTCAAAGTTTTTAAAAGTCTTTTTATCTCTCCAAAACAGTTCTATTCCTTTTGCATATCCTAATCCAGCATTACTCACTGTAGTTGGAAAACTGTTTGAAGTCTTAAGCAAACTAACATAGTCTTTATAAAAAGCTTGAACACGGAAAGTATAACTACTCGAAATATGTTGATAGGTCAGTATATAATGATCTGCTCGTAAAAAATCAACTGCGGGTTGATTAATTAAATACCTTCTTTCGGGTGTTTGGTAAAAAATTCCATAGTCTGCAGTTACTTGACTATTCTTTCCCAGTTTATAGGATAGTGCTGCTCTTGGTGCAATATTCATCTTATTTAATAAGCTGCTATGTTCGATTCTTACACCTGGTCTGAAAGCTAATTCATTGGTAATATATAAATCCGCTTCGGCAAATCCAGCTTTATAAAAATCATTTACTTTAGAAGGAAATAAACCATTGATATTTTGAAAGCGGCTACTGTCTAAATTGTTCCATACTTCTGTACCAAATCGAATGGTATTAATTGCACCAAATCTTTTATCAACCACTATTCTACCTTGTAACATCCATTGGGTTGCATTTAAGGAGAAACCAGTTTGATCAATCACAGCTATATTGGTAGTAGGTATTGGTTGATATTGTTTGTTCTGAACCTGGGTAAGAATTTCATCTTTATTATAACTAATACTGGCTGCAATATTTATTTTCCACCCATTGCCTAAAAATTGTCTGAAACTTAGATTGGTAAATAAGTTTTGGTTCTTCAAGCTAAATGCATTCCATAAACCAATGCTATCAAGAGAAGGATTTCTTACACCTAAAGCACCTGCATTATAATAAGCATAGACTTTAAATACCCCATTCTTTTTTGTTTTAAAACGATAATTCAAATCAGCTGTATGAAAATCAGGCACTTTAAAAAAGTCTGGGGCCTGGGGTACTAATTTCTGATAGACCGCTAAATTGGTCCAATTGTAACTAAAACCATAGCTAGATTTTTTATTTTTGGCAACTTGTTGCAAACCTACGGATGCAAATAAGGGTGATAAGCCTACTTGTATTTCAGATTTTTCTGGAATATCTAAACTCTCCAAACTAAGTACACTACTTAAAGCCTGACCATAGAGGGCAGAGTAACCGCCACTACTAAATACCGTACCACTAAATAAAAATGGAGAGAACCTACCTCTTTGAGAAATGCCAGGAACACTGCTGTAAAAGAAATTATTCACTACCGTTCCGTCAATAATGATTTTAGCTTCTTCAGCTGAACCACCCCTGATAAATAACCCTTCTTGTTCTCCTACTTTTTGTGCACCTGGTAAAGTTTGAATAGTAGCAGAAATATCAGCATTGGCTCCTGCAGTGGTTGCAATATCCAAAGCTTTTAGAACAGTACCTTTTTTCTTATCGCTGGCTTCATATGATCCTGCGGTAATGATGACCGCTTTTAACTCATTAATTTCTTCTTTCAGTATAAAGCTGATTACCACTGAATCCGTTCCCAAAACAACAGGAAGCTCCATGGTCTTATACCCAATATTACTAGCCACCAATAGCGCATTTCCTTTTTCAGTTGTTTTAAAAGAGAAAGATCCAGTGGAATCAGACATCGTTCCATCGTAACTGTCTTTAATGGCAATATTCGCCCCAGCCAGAATACGACCCTTTTGATCTTTTACAGTTCCCTTTACTAGAACCTGTGCTTTTAATAAGCTTGCTAGTAAGATCCCTGCTATAAAAATTAAAATTGCTTTCATGTTGTTCTTTTGACAAGACAAACGTAGACTAGTTTATTTTATAAACCAAATTATTTTATAAATATTTTTTTAGTAAGGCAACTTTTACCTGATGATAATTGTTTTAGTATTGATAATGAACAATTTATGAAAGAAAAAGCTGTTTTTCTGACTGCTCAATGGGAATACTTAGTCATGTTGAATTATGAAATTCCCCCTGAAATACTGGCTCCCTATCTACCAAAAGGGACTGAATTAGACTTATTTGAAGGTAAAGCGCTGGCAAGTATGGTGGGTTTTCTGTTCAATAACACCCAAGTATTTGGCATCAAATGGCCATTCCATACCAATTTTGAAGAAGTGAACCTGCGTTTTTATGTAAAAAGGTTTGATGGTGTGAACTGGAAAAGAGGCGTCGCCTTTATCAGCGAAATAGTGCCAAAACATATGATTGCTTGGATTGCCAATGGATTATACAATGAGCATTATAGTAGAATGCCCATGCAATATCAGGCGCATCACGAAAATGATTTTTTGCAACTCAACTATGAATGGAAAAGCAAACAACAATGGAATAGTTTAAAAGTAAAAGCACTCAATCGTCCAATTCGGATTGAAACCCATTCAAAAGAAGAATTCATTTTTGAACACTATTGGGGTTACAATCAACTCAATAAAAACACATTGATAGAATATGGTGTTGAACATCCAAGATGGGAAATCTTTCCGGTAACCTACCATGAACTCAACGCGGATATTGCTGGCTTGTACGGTGCTGCGTTCGTTCCTTATTTAACTGCACAACCTGAATCGGCTATGTTAGCAAAGGGTTCGGCTGTTACTGTACGCAAGCCCAGTTTTTTTAAAGTGTAGCAAAAGAATACAAAGAGTTATGCCATCACAGCAACTAAATGCAATACCTGAAAAGCAATTTCTTGATTGCCTTCTAATACCACTTCGGATAAAATGGTTTTTGGTGTAACTCCTTTTGTAAAAAGTTTCCAAGCAATATCTGCAGGAATAATTGTTTTGGCATACAATTTATCACCAGGTGATTCATTTAAAAGATTCCACTGTTGATGGTAATATTGTAAATACTGTATCAATCCCATTTCCCCTTTTATTTCAACAGCAATGATTGCAAAGTCCGGAGCAGTATGATTTCTTAACAAGTGTGGAAGTCCTAAAAAAAATGTTTGAATAAAAGGTCTATATAATTCGGGCTTCATGATAGCAGTAGTTTTATTAACTGCCGCTCTTATTTGCAATTGATGATGGAATTTTTCTGTGTATTCCCTTGCAACATGAAACCAATTATATGATTCCTTTTCACCTGCCCATGCAACAGAAAATATGGCTTTCTGAAAAGGATCTAAATCAGCCAATAATTTTGCATGAATTGGTCCTGACTGTTCTAATAATTCAATCAAAACCTGCGGACTCCATCTTTTAGCTGTACGAATAAATTCCGCATTCATTTGATTAATATAATCAACCAGTGTAGCGTATGCTTCATCAGCTGGGCCACTTTCGCCAAAGTGCCCATCTCTTAAAATAGCTATTCCCCTTGTGGTTGTATCAAGTATATGCGCAACTATATCTTTTATTGACCAATGCTTCGCTAATGTTGATTTATTCCAATCACTTGGTTCGAGTTCTTTTAAAACTTGAATCAATGCATCATGTATGGGCATGAATAAATGAGTGGTTTCAATGATTGGCTTCTGTTGCATACAATAAAATTACGCTATTAGCCAATGACTCAAGTGCATCATAAAAAAGAGGTTGCCCGTTCAGACAACCTCTTCGTATATATTTGAACGATACCTTATTTGTATTGCTCGCCAATTCCCTTAGCTAGCTCGGTCATTTTCTTAAGACCATCTTCAGGTAAGTTTCCTTTCTTAAATTCTGCTAATACATCTGGTAATTTGTTTTCCATTTCCATTAAGAAATGTGCTTCAAACTCTTTTACTTTCTTAACAGCGACTTCACGTAAAAGACCCAATGTACCTAAGTAGATAATGGCAACTTGCTTCTCTACAGACATTGGAGAATATTGCAATTGCTTCAAGATTTCTACGTTTCTAGCACCTTTATCAATTACTGATTTGGTTGCAGCATCTAAGTCTCCACCGAATTTAGAGAATGCTTCTAACTCACGGTAAAGTGCTTGGTCAAGTTTAAGTGTACCAGCCACTTTTTTCATTGACTTAATTTGCGCATTACCACCCACACGGCTTACAGAAATACCTACGTTAATAGCTGGACGAATACCTGCGTTAAACAAGTTACCTTCTAAGAAAATCTGTCCGTCTGTAATAGAAATTACGTTCGTAGGAATATATGCAGATACGTCTCCCGCCTGTGTTTCAATAATTGGCAATGCTGTTAAAGAACCACCACCTTTTACTAAATGCTTGATAGACGCTGGCAAGTCATTCATGTTTTTAGCAACATCATCATTGGCAATTACTTTTGCTGCTCTTTCCAATAAACGGCTATGTAGATAGAATACGTCTCCTGGGTATGCTTCACGTCCTGGAGGTCTTCTTAACAACAATGAAACTTCACGGTAAGCAACGGCTTGCTTTGATAAATCATCAAATACAATCAATGCTGGTCTACCAGTATCTCTAAAGAATTCACCAATTGCAGCACCCGCAAATGGAGCGTAGAATTGTAATGGAGCAGGATCAGATGCAGAAGCCGCAACGATAGTGGTATAAGCCATTGCACCATTGTCTTCTAAGGTTTTCATTACCCCTGCAACAGTAGATGCTTTTTGACCAATCGCAACATATATACAATATACAGGCTTACCTGCGTCAAAGAATTCTTTTTGGTTAATAATGGTATCAACGCAAATAGCGGTTTTACCAGTTTGACGGTCACCAATTACCAACTCACGTTGACCGCGACCCACGGGAATCATTGCATCAATTGCTTTAATACCAGTTTGTAATGGTTC
>JACCDH011714115.1_pt1 | contig 23526 bp, 22 predicted proteins | sample 7442481 | NCBI WGS metagenome assembly JACCDH01 (sample SAMN15323433, study PRJNA562643) | freshwater metagenome | isolation source: river surface water | place: USA:Blue River Watershed | collected 2017-08-15
GAACAAGGTATCAATCCAACGCCAATCGGCATACTCACGAGGCGGAAATGAATCTAACTCCTGGTACTTATTCCATGTAAAATTGGTGAGTCCTCTGCTCTCGGCTATACAATTAAAAAATGAAGCAACAGGCTTTTGTGATAACTTATCATAATAAACAACTTGCACCGGTTGCACATGATTTTGTACCCACCAATTCGGGTTACGATAAACGGAAGTATCTTTCAACTTAAGCTGTATGAGTAAAGAGTAAGCTACAGAATCCAATTGTATGGTTGGATAATCGGTTAATTGTGCTTGCTGCTTAAACTCCTCCATTTCATCCCAAGAAATTACCTTAGGGGTTTTCAAACCTGTGAGTTTAAAATATAATGTTGTGCAGCTGCTAAGTAAAAGGAGTAATGAAATAAGGGCTAGTGTTTTTTGTTTCATATCAATCAAACCTAATTGTTTTTACCGGATGAACTCGGCTTACAAACCGCGCAGGTAATAGCATAATCAACACGCACACCGCAAATGCTCCTGCGTTAATCCAAAGCACATCAAACGCACTCAGGTAAATTGGAACCTCACTCAAAAAATACGCTTCTTGGTTTAACTTTATCCAACCAAAGTGGTATTGGGTTACTGCAATGCCTAATCCTACTGCGTTACCAATAAGCAGTCCTAAACCAATAAGTCGAGCAGCCATTACCACAAAAATACGTTGTATTAAAGTATTGCTTGCCCCCATGGCTTTTAGCATACCTATCATGTTGCTGCGCTCTACAATTAAAATGAGAATGGCGGTGCTCATGTTAATGCAAGCCACCACAATCATCAAAATAATAATCACCACCACATTAATATCAAGCAATCCCAACCAATCAAACAACTGAGGGTAAATATCAATAATGGTTTTTACTTGCAAATGCATGGGCACCTCTTGCAATAAATCATTTGCGGTAGCATCTAATTCTTCATACTTCTTCAAGCGTATTTCATAACCCGAAATTTCGTTAGCTGTCCATCCGTTTAATTTTTGCAAATGCTTCACATCAACTAATCCGTAAAGCGCATCTAAATCAGAAAAGCCGGTATTGTATATACCCGAAATAGTAAACTTACGTGCACGTGGCGCAGCTCCATCTTGATTGATAAAATACACCACTAACCCATCGCCTACTTTTAAGGCCAACTTTTGAGCAGTGCTTTGCGAAATAACAATGTCATTGGTTGTGGCACTGTCATCAACCATAAACGTATGGCCGGAGGTAAGACATTGGTCAATAAAATCCCAACGGTATTCTTTATTAATTCCTTTGAGCACAATGCCCTCAAATTCGGTAGCCGTTTTAATAATACCGGCCTTTATCGCATAGGGTTGCAGGTACGCTACACGCGTATCTTGCTTAATCTTTTTCTCAACAGCCGCATCTCTGTTAAACGGATTAGTTTCGTATGAGTTGTTAAAATCAAGTCGGTTAATTTGAATATGGTTACTGAAACCGGTAATTTTGTTTGTTATTTGTAGCTTGTAGCCGCGCACAACGGCAACAGCAATAAGCATAACCGCCACACTAATGGCCACAGCAGCAATGGCAATGGTTATAATTAACCCACTGCGACTGGTACTTTTGCTGCCCATAAGGCGTTTTGCTACAAACAACGAAACATTCAAAACGAAAAACGATTAATGAGAAAGTTCGAATATAAGAAGTTCGCCATACTTATTGTACTACTCCTGGTTGCGCAAACCTATTCCCTTACTGCACAAATTATTACAGGAGCCGAACGCATGAACGAATACCTGCCCAAACTTAAAGGCAAGCGTGTGGGCTTAGTAGTGAATCAAACTTCTATGATTCATCAAACACACTTGGTGGATTCGCTTCAAAAACTTCAAACCAAAATTGTAGCCATTTTCGCCCCCGAACATGGTTTTCGTGGCGACCACAGTGCCGGAGCTAAAATTGCATCCACCACCGACAGCAAAACCGGATTACCTGTTATCTCGCTCTACGGTAAAAACTACAAGCCTTCAAACGACATCATGAAAAAATTAGATGTAGTGGTGTTTGATATACAAGATGTGGGAGCACGATTTTACACGTACATATCTACCTTACATTATGTGATGGAAGCTTGTGCGCAAAACAACAAAGAGTTAATTGTACTTGATCGTCCGAACCCAAATGGTGCTTATGTAGATGGACCTATTTTAGACATGAAGTTTAAATCGTTTGTAGGTATGCATCCTGTTCCTATTGTGCATGGTATGACCGTGGGTGAATATGCAAACATGATTAATGGAGAAAAATGGTTGAAAGATAGTGTGCGTTGCAAACTCACCGTAATCACGATGAAAAATTGGAACCACGCGATGAACTATCAACTTCCCATTAAACCATCGCCAAATTTACCTACTCCGGAGAGTATTGCTTTGTATCCTTCCCTTTGTTTGTTTGAAGGCACCACCTACAGTTTAGGTCGTGGTACTGATAAACCGTTTGAGTGTGTGGGCAAACCCAACATTACCATTGGTGATTATTACTTTACTCCTAAAAGTATAAAAGGCGTGGCTGAAAATCCGCCCCAACAAAATAAATTATGTAGAGGTTTTTTATTGACCAACTACGCGCAAACTATTTTACCCAACAACAAACTCATTAACTTAAGTTGGTTAATTGAATTGTATAAAAACGATACGGCTAAAGACAAATTCTTTATTCCATTTTTTGATAAGTTAGCCGGAAATGATTTGCTGCAACAACAAATCAAAAACGGAGTGAGTGAAGAGGAAATCAGAAAATCGTGGGAACCGGAACTAAGTAAATTTAAACGCAGAAGAAAACACTACATGTTATACCCGGATGTGGACGGTGTAAAACCATATTAAGATGAAAGAAGTAGTTGCCCTGATAAAAAAAGATGTAACCTTAGAGTGGAGACAACGCTATGCCATTAATGGTATTTTGTTGCATGCAGTTGCCAGTACTATGGTGGTTTTCTTAAGTGTAAAAATAGTGAATGCACCCACATGGAATGCAATTTACTGGATGGTGCTTTTGTTTTCATCCGTAAGTGCAGTAGCTAAAAGTTTTGTGGCCGAGAGTAGCGGTCGCCAACTTTATTACTATGGAATTGTATCGGCACAACACCTTATTATATCCAAGCTCATTTATAACGCAGCGCTTACGTTGCTGTTATCCTTGCTTTGTTTGTTTACCTACAGTTTATTTTTAGGTTTTCCGGTGCAAAGTGCAGGCTATTTTATTTTAGTGATTTGTTTAGGAGCCATCGGTTTTTCATCAACCTTCACCCTATTGGCATCTATTGCATCTAAATCAGGTAATGGAAATTTATTAATGCCGGTATTGAGTTTTCCGGTTATCATTCCTTTGTTGCTAGTAGCTATAAAAGCGGCTAAGAAAGCAGTGGATGGATTAGACCCTTCTCTACTTACAAAAGATTTGTTGGTACTACTTGCCATTAATACATTAATTATCACATTAGCCTACGTGCTCTTTCCTTTTTTGTGGAGAGATTAAGCAGTTACATCCATGAGCGATCAAAAATTGAGAATTATATTTCTAGGCACACCTGATTTTGCTGTTGAATCCTTAAAGGCTTTATTAGAAGCCAACTTTACTATCGTGGCAGTAGTTACCGCACCTGATAAAGCGGCAGGCAGAGGAATGCACCTGCAACAATCACCGGTAAAAAAGTTTGCGGTAGAACATCAGATTCCCGTTTTACAACCCGTAAAATTGAAATCACCCGAGTTTATAGAGGAACTCAAAAATTACCAAGCCGACTTGCAAGTGGTTATTGCGTTTAGAATGTTACCGGAACAGGTATGGAATATGCCAAGGTTGGGAACCATTAACCTTCATGCATCGTTGTTACCCGACTATCGCGGTGCAGCGCCAATTAACTGGGCAGTGATTAACGGAGAAACGAAAACCGGTGTTTCTACTTTTTTATTGAAGCACGAAATAGATACCGGTGATATCATCAAAAAACAGGAAGTGTCCATAGGACTTGAGACCACCGCAGGAGAATTGCATGATGAGTTGATGCATGTTGGCGCAAAACTCATTGTAGAAACTGTGCGAGCTGTGGAACAAGGAAATTACAGCACTACACCGCAACAAAGTGGCTCTAATAAAATAGCGCCTAAATTATTTACCGAACAATGTAAAATAGATTGGAGCAAGAATGGAATGGAGGTATATAACCTCATTCGTGGACTTAGTCCATACCCGGGAGCATTTACAATGGTGAACAATCAGGTGTTCAAAATTTATAAGTCAACGTTCGAGCAGGCCTCTCATCAAGAAACTTTTGGGACCTTGCAAACCAATCACGAAAAAAACGCGTATATTCGTTTTGCAGTGCCTGATGGATGGATTTACGCGACAGATGTGCAGCTTCAAGGAAAGAAACGCATGGCAGTTGGCGATTTACTCCGAGGCTGGCGACTATCAAATTAGACACTTTCAAGCAGTTAAAGCCGCAACTCGTAAAAAAAAAGTGACTTTTTGATTTTTTTTAACTTTGTTTGTAACCAAAAGACCAAATAACCTCCAGTGACCATTAAACGTAAACTAATCTTATTTCTGTCGTTCTCCCTTGTAGCGACTTGGTGTATGGCTCAGCCAGACTCAGGTAATCCGGGTATTTTCGAATCGGTGAATGATGCTCCGATTGATGGAGCTATGGCCTTATTAACGCTTACCGGTCTCGGAATTGGCGTAAAAAAACTTTACCAACGTAAGAAGTAAGTCTTATGGGCCGTTTGGTGCTCCATAACACCCTCATCAAATTCTTATTACTATCCGCAGCCCTATACGGGTCATGGTTGCTCTCCTACGAGTTTTTTTTGAAACCTTGGGGGCGAATAGACCAAGTCATAACGGAAAACATTACCTATTTTATTTGCTTAGGATTGGATTGGCTAGGATATACTCCACATTATAATATTGCCAAAAACATTAGCGAAACTTACATTTATCTGGGGAACATTTACACCCCAATTATCAGAGTTGGTGCATCTTGTAACGGATTGGAGTTACTGGTATTGTTCGTTATTTTTATCATTTGCTATCCAAGCACTAAGGCTAAAATTCCATTTATTTTATTCGGACTACTACTTATTCATATTGTTAATATTGCCCGAAATTTCATTTTGACATTGATGACCATTCATCAATCACCTTACTTTGATCTTTTTCATCGATACATATTTATTTTTTTAGTTTACGGAGTAATATTTACCTTGTGGCTTTGGTGGACCAATAATCAGAACCATGCAACAGCAAAAAAATAAGATGTGGCCGGCATTTGCTTTACTTCTTGTATTGCTCGTGCTTAGCCTGCTTAAGGACCAACTTACCCCTGATTACCGCAATACCCCTACAGCAGCGTTTTTAGATCCAACACTGCTAAAAACAAGCAGAATAGGCACGTTGTTAAGTCACCCTATTTTTTGGATAAAAGCTGTACTGTACACCATTGCGTTTGTGGCATTACCAAGTTTTATCATCCACCTTGCATTCAAACAAATCAATCTCACCCGATTTACATTTACCATACTAACGCTAATGGCTGTAACACTTTACGTGACTATATTCATCAATTCAGCCACCCTCGATCATGTTTTGGTTTCCAAAGTGAATCGTTATTTGCATTCGCCCATTATTACTTTATTTCTTTGGGCGGCATATAAGTTAACTCAGCAATCAACAGAACATGCTAAGTAAATTGGAAACATGGGCCTACAAGTTTGATACACCAACCAACAACATTGGTTTTGCTTGGTTCAGAATCTCCTTTGCTACTTTTTTATTAGCATTTATTTACCAAGTCAACTACTTCCGTCCATTAGTATTTCACTCGTTTCCTACCATATCAACCAATCCTTTTCCGGCAAAGCTATTTTTAATGTGCTGGTTTACGGCAGCCTTTTTGGTGCTAATTGGTTTTAAAACACGCTTTGCGGCTCTAATCAACTACTGCTGCATTATACTAGCTACTTTTACATTCGGTAACAGCGGTTGCGGCACCTTTAATGACGACCTCTTACGCATTGGAGGATTGGTTGTACTTTTCTTTCCTACACACAAACAATGGAGCATTGATGCAATCTGGCAGGCTTGGTATGATGGAAAAGGATACAGCAAAACCACATCAAAACTGAATTACCTAATCGCCTTATTTATATCGCTGGGTTTAATGTATTGGGCGAGCAGCATTACCAAATTATTTTCTCCCATTTGGCAACAAGGATTGGGCTTATGGATACCGGCAGTAATGCCACACAACAAATGGAACAACCTAAGTTTATTCCTCAATCAAAAAGGTGTTATGATAGCCATCAATTACATCACTATTGTTTGGGAGGTATTTTTCATTGCAGCCATTTTTAGCAAACGTTGGGCTTGGCTATTCGCTGTAACAGGAGTTATTTTTCATCTGTGCATAGCTGCCATTTTTCCATTCTGGTTTCTTTGTTTTGGCCCGCTTCCTTTTTACTTTTTGTTTCTTCACAAAAAAACAAAAGAGCCATCAAGCGCAAACCAACACATTGTATATCTTAATCTTCATATCAAAAGGCAGTTGGCATTAGCTCGATTGGTAAAAATAATTAACAAACAGGCTGCGGTTTATCATCATGACGACTCGTTAATTCACATCGAAGGTAAATCGTATCAAGACTCTTGGCTTGCGGCTCAAGTTTTACTCCGCTCTAATTGGCCCGGACGCTTAGTTGGCGCCCTATTACAATTAGAGTTTTTCAAATTGCTGGCAAAGTTATTAGTTGATGATGTGCTGATTATTCTCCCGGAAGGAGTTCATTTGGAGGATAACAGACGCATCACTTATCAAACCCAAAAGTCGCTTTTACTATTAGGTGCATTAACTTTATTATGTGTACAAGCGTTTTATACTACACATCATTTGTACAAAAACTGGAACAAGAAAACGGCTATTCAAGACTTATCTAAAAAAGAATTTCACGTACGTAAAAGCATAGAGGATGCCAGTCTTAAGCCTTCGAATCTTTTCCGAACCCTATTTGGGTTAAATGCACGTGGGCTATTTTTAGACCACAGTAGCGTTGGAAACAAGGTAATGTTCGCCATCATCATGAAAGGCAAACAAGGCGAAACTATTTGGCTTCCCTATTTTAATCAGGAAGGATTTGTTGAAAAGTATAACATGAATCAAATGTGGAGTTTATACAGTTATACGGCTGTGTGCAGCGGTACCATTCCCAATCCGAGAGAATTGGAGAAAACCCTCACCTTTTGGGCCAATAAAAACCGGATAAATACCGACAGCTTAGACCTTACGGTTTTAAAACGCATATACTACTTCCCCACTTCGTTTGAACCCAACTATTTGGATAAACAAAAACAACTGCCATGGACTGTGGAAGGCCGCGTGCAGTGGCGAAAAGGCGTATTCAGCTATCACTCAACGGATAGCATTGCGACACCCGGAAATTAATTTTTTGTAAATTATTTGCAATCAGCAGATTTTGCTTACCTTTGACCGCTTTTTTAAGCGAAAGGAGAATTAATTAATTGACAAAAAACAACACAATCCAATTCGAAGCTCCCAGCGCAGATTTTGACTGGAGCATGGACACTGCCGGTTTTGGCAACTACTCTAAAGAAGAGAGAACTAATCTCGAAAATCTTTATGAGCAAACCCTTAGCACTATTGCTGAGAAAGAAATTGTTAAAGGTACCGTTGTAGGTTTTACCGAAAAAGAAGTGGTACTTAACATTGGCTTCAAATCTGATGGTTTGATTGCTAGAACAGAATTCCGCGACATGCCTGAGTTAAAAGTAGGCGATGTAGTAGAAGTATTGCTTGAGAACAAAGAAGACGCATTAGGTCAACTTGTGTTATCACGCAAAAAAGCCATGAGCGAGCGCGCATGGGACAACATTATGAAATGTTTTGAAAACGATGAGATCGTTAACGGCTACGTTAAAACACGTACTAAAGGTGGTTTAGTAGTAGAGTTATTCGGTATCGACACGTTTTTACCGGGCTCACAAATCGACACTAAACCGATTAAAGATTATGACGTTTACGTGGGACAAACAATGCCATTTAAAGTGGTAAAAGTTAACCACCAATTCAAAAACGTGGTTATCTCTCACAAAGTGTTGATTGAAGAGGATATTGAAAAACAAAAATCAGATATCCTATCTAAATTAGAGAAAGGCCAAGTATTGGAAGGCACTGTTAAAAACATGACTTCATTTGGTGTGTTCATCGATTTAGGTGGTGTTGATGGTTTATTACACATTACCGATATCTCATGGGGTCGCATCAACCACCCTGAAGAGGTATTGAAAATGGATCAGAAAATTAACGTGGTTGTGCTTGACTTTGATGATGAGAAAAAACGCATCAGCTTAGGCTTGAAACAACTTTCTTCTCACCCTTGGGATAGCTTAGCAGAAACTCTAGTAGTTGGTGCTACTGTTAAAGGTAAAATCGTAAACATCGCTGATTACGGTGCATTCCTTGAAATTGCTCCTGGTGTTGAAGGTTTAATCCACGTTAGTGAAATGAGCTGGAGCCAACACTTACGCTCACCACAAGACTTCATGAAGTTAGGTGACGAAGTAGAAGCAGTTATTTTAACGCTTGAAAAAGAAGAGCGTAAAATGTCTCTTGGTATCAAACAATTAAAAGCTGATCCTTGGGTTAATATTAACGAGAAATACCCTGTTGGTTCACGCCACAAAGGTGTTGTTCGTAACATGACTAACTACGGTTTATTCGTTGAATTAGAAGAAGGTGTTGATGGTTTAGTTCACGTAAGTGACTTAAGCTGGACCAAGAAAATCAAACATCCTGCTGAATTCGTGAAGAAAGATCAAGAGTTAGACGTAATGGTATTAGAAGTTGATTTAGAGAACCGCAGATTAAGCTTAGGTCATAAACAACTTGACGAAAACCCTTGGGATACTTTCGAAAGCATCTTCACAGTTGGTTCAACTCACGAAGGTACTGTGTTGAAAATTGAAGATAAGAGTGCTACCATCGCTTTACCATACGGTGTAGAAGGTTACGCTCCAATCAAACAATTACAACGCGAAAACAAAACAACAGCTAAAGAAGACGAAGTACTTGAATTTAAAGTAACTGAGTTTAACAAAGAGAACAAACGTATCGTGGTATCACATACAGCTCTTTGGAAAGCTGACGCTATAGAGGAGAAAAAATCTGACGACAAAAAACGTTCAGACGACAAAGATAAAGCCGCTAAAGCTGCTAAGAAATTAAACGATAGCAATGAGAAATCAACATTTGCTGACGTAGAAGGATTAGCTGCATTGAAAGCTCAATTAGAGAAAAAAGACTAATTGAATAACCCTAAAAAAATCCCGACCATGTGTCGGGATTTTTTTTGCCCTTTGCTGTTTGATTTGCCCGAATTAATTATGTTTGAATCATGAATCATTGGCTAGTAAAATCAGAACCCTTCAAATACAGTTGGGAACAGTTTGAAAAAGACAAAAAAACGTTCTGGGATGGTGTGCGCAACTTCCAAGCACGTAACAACTTAAAAGCCATGAAAAAAGGCGATTTAGTGCTTTGGTATCATAGCAATGAAGGCAAAGAAGTTGTTGGAATTGCTAAGGTGGTGAAGGAGTTTTATCAAGACCCTACTACCGAAGATCCAAACTGGGTAGTGGTAGATTTGGCTCCCTTTAAAAAGCTAAAGAAAACCGTTACACTAGAACAAATAAAGGCAGATAAGCGCTTGCAAGATATTGCCTTGGTTCGTCAAGGACGATTGAGTGTGAGTCCGCTTAAAGCTGAAGAATTTGATGCCATTCTAGAATTGGCTGCAACCAAGTAAGCAAAAGAAGAAACTAATTCGGATATTTGAAGCCGTATCCGGAGGATGGTGTACCTGCACCAAATAGCTTCACCAAACAAATGAACGCAAGAGTTATCCTCGAAAAAAAGCAACTAGACATAACTATTGATAGATTATGTTTTGAATTAATTGAAAAGCATGGCGATTTTTCAACTACCGCACTCATTGGCTTACAACCCCGTGGTATATACTTGTCGCGCAGAATACACAAGCGTATTTCAGAAATTTTAAAATCAGATAAGGTACTCTATGGCGAATTGGATATAGCCTTTTACCGCGATGATTTTAGACGAGGAAATGAACAAATCATTCCGAGTGAGATGAAGATTAATTTCACAGTGCAAGACAAAAACATTGTAATTATTGATGATGTACTTTACACCGGAAGAACCATTAGAAGTGCGTTAGATGCATTAACCGATTTTGGAAGACCAAGCAAAGTAGAACTATTAGTTTTAGTAGATAGACGTTACAGCCGCCACTTACCTATTCAACCCGATTATACCGGCATTGCCGTTGATACCAGAGCAAACGACAAAGTAAAAGTTGAATGGAAAGAGAATGCTAAAAACGATTTAGTTCATATTATCACTAACGAAGCCTAACTACATAAAGCTACTCCAAACTACACAACACAAAGAAATGAGCAAGCAATTCAGTCAACCGCACCTCTTAGGAATCAAAGACATTACCCGTGATGATATTGAGTTGGTTTTTGAAACGGCAGATAACTTTAAAGCCATCATCAACCGCCCAATAAAAAAGGTTCCTTCCCTACGCGATGTTACAGTTGCCAATATATTTTTCGAAAACTCAACCCGCACACGTATTTCGTTTGAGTTAGCTCAAAAACGCTTGAGTGCAGATACCGTAAACTTTGCAGCGTCTTCTTCATCTGTATCAAAAGGAGAAACGTTGATTGATACGGTAAATAATATTTTAGCCATGAAAGTGGATATGGTGGTGATGCGCCATCCTGCTCCGGGAGCATGCCAATTCCTAGCAAAACATGTTAACGCGCAAATAATTAATGCCGGTGACGGAACACATGAACATCCTACACAAGCCTTATTGGATGCATATTCTATCCGTGAAAAACTAGGAAGTGTTAAAGGCAAAAAGGTGGTGATTGTTGGAGATATCACACACTCTCGTGTAGCATTATCAAACATCTATTGCCTAAAAAAACTAGGTGCTGAAGTTATGGTTTGCGGACCAACCACACTTATCCCAAAACACATCGAAAGCCTTGGTGTAAAAGTGGAGCACGACTTAATGAAAGCACTAAACTGGTGCGATGTGGCCAACATGTTACGCATACAGTTAGAACGTCAAGATATCAAATACTTTCCGAGCTTGCGCGAGTATAGCATGCTCTACGGCTTAGACAAAGAGCGCTTGGATAAGTTGAATAAAGAAATTGTAATTATGCACCCGGGACCAATTAACCGTGGTGTGGAGATTACCAGCGATGTAGCCGACAGCAAACACAGCATTATTTTAGACCAAGTAGAAAATGGCGTGGCAACCCGAATGGCTGTAATGTATTTATTGGCCGGACAAAAAGGATAAATAGATAAGCAATGACAAAAGAAATTGTGGTGAGTGGTGTACGCCCCACCGGAACACTTCATTTAGGAAATTATTTTGGAGCCGTGCGCAACTTCGTTAAAATGCAGCACGACTATAACGCATATTTTTTCATAGCCGATTATCATTCATTAACTACACACCCCAACCCTGCCGATTTACACAACAATGTTAAACAAGTTTTGGCAGAGTATATCGCGTGTGGTATTAACCCTGATGAGTGTACCTTATACGTACAAAGTGATATTCCGGAAATACCAGAACTATACATGCTACTTAATATGCATGCATATAAAGGCGAGTTGGAGCGCGTAAGTTCATTCAAAGAAAAAGCACGCACACAACCCGATAACATTAATGCAGGTTTGCTCACCTACCCTGTTTTGATGACGGTTGATATCATCATTCACAAAGCAGTGAAAGTACCTGTAGGTAAAGATCAAGAACAGCACTTAGAAATGGCTCGTACTTTTGGCAATCGTTTTAATCGCATATACGGAGTTGATTTATTTCCGGAGCCTCACGCTTTTAATTACGGAGGAGAATTGATTAAAATTCCGGGATTACAAGGCGGAGGAAAAATGAGTAAAAGTGATGGCGATGGAAACGTGATTAACTTGGTAGATACACCTGAAGTTATTCGTAAAAAAATGAGCAAAGCGGTAACCGACACCGGACCTACCGAACCGAACACTCCTCCAACTCAACCGGTGCAGAATCTATTTGATTTAATGAAAATAGTTTCTGCTGAGGATACATTAAAACATTTTACAGATGCTTACGCAAATTGCAGCATTCGCTATGGCGATTTAAAGAAACAATTAGCAGAAGATATCATTGCTTTCCTTACGCCTATTCGTGAGAAGATTGACGGAATAAAAGCAGATGATGCTTACTTAGCTAAAGTAACCAAGTTGGGTGCCGAAAAAGCACGTGAAAGTGCTTCAAAAACACTTCAAGAAGCCCGTTCAGCCATCGGTTTCAAAAAGTTCTACTAAAATCGTGTAAAGCTTACCGAAAATTTTGTAAATCGGTTTACGAAAAACTGCATACCTTTGAACCGTTGTTGGTTATACCGGCAACGGTTTTTATGTTAAAAAAACTACTACATATCACTCTTTCATTACTTCTGTCGGCCAGCATTGTGTTTGGCTACAGCGGTGTGGGTATATACAAGATGGTATGTGTAGCCGAGCAAGGCAAAACTGTTGTATCGCTAACCAACGTTAAAGATGCTTGTCAGCACGAACAAGAACAACAAGAAGAAGCCTCTTGTTGTCATCCCAAACCCAAACATCATGCAGCAAAAAAACTGAGCAACCCTTCTTGTTGCGACTACAGTTTTTTACTGAAAAAGCTGAATGATGAAACCTTGGTACAAACTTCAAAAACAATAGATGCACCTTACTCTTCGAGTGTATATATATTATATCATACACAGGCTGTTTCACACATACCTTTTGTACAAGAAATCTGTAGGGCTAACTTAATTAAAGGGCCACCAAATCACCTGCGAAAACAATCGTATAACAGCTACATACAGGTTTATCAAATTTAGGTCGATAGCATGATTTAGCGCTTCTGTAGCGCATGAATTTTTATTGCATTTTTATCAACCTAAAAACACATGAAATATTTAATCGCACTAATGAGTTGTGTTTGGTTTTTATCAACCCAAGCACAAATAAAAGGCGTGGTAAGCGACAAGAAAACCGGAGAGCCGGTTATTGGAGCCAACGTATATTGGCTTCATGCGCAAAGAGGCACTACCACCAATACGGACGGTATTTTTGAACTGGCCTTACCTGCACGTTTACCCGATACACTTCTTATTTCTTACATCGGTTACACAACCGATACGCTATTTAACTTAACTTCAAGCAAAGAAGTGGTGGTGAGACTTATTCCACAAAAACAATTACAAGAAGTGGAAGTGACTACCGATAGAGCTGCCATAACAGTGAATACCATCGACCCATTTAATAAAGTAAGCTTAGGTAAAGCTGAGCTAAAAAAAGCAGCATGCTGCAACTTGAGTGAAAGCTTTGAAACGAATGCTACTGTTGATGTTAGTTTTAGTGATGCTGTGAGTGGCAGCAAGCAAATAAAAATGCTTGGCTTAGAGGGAGCCTATTCGCAATTTACCTTCGAACAACTTGCCGGAATTCGTGGATTAAGTACTAACTACGGATTGGCTCACATTCCGGGACCATGGGTACAAAGTATAGACATTACTAAAGGTGTGGGAAGTGTTGTTACGGGCTACGAAAGCATAAGCGGACACGTAAACATTGAATTAGAAAAACCCGAAAAAGCACCACGTTGGTTCTTTAATTTTTATACCGGTGATGCCGGTCGTATAGAAGGAAATATACAAGCGGCACGTAAGCTCAATGAAAAATGGAGCACATTGTTACTCACCCATGTAAACGGAACAGTTGTAAAAAACGACTTTAATAAAGATGGTTACCTAGATATGCCATTAGGTTATCAGATGAATGTGTTAAACCGTTGGAAGTATGAGAACCCAGGGAAGTTAGTAGCCAGTTTTGGTGTGCAAGCCATGACCGATGAACGCACCGGAGGACAAACTAAATTCACTTCTCAAACCGACAATGAAACCAAAACTGCGTATGGTGTTTTAATGAAGATCAAACACTTGGAGACCTTTGGCAAATTGGCTTTAGGATTTAAAAATCAACCTTACAAAAGTTTAGCATTTAGCGGAACAGGCAGGTACTACAACCATGATGCTATATTTGGATACAAGCATTATCATGGAAACGAACAAACGGTTACCGGCACCTTGATTTATCAGAGTATTATTGGCAGTACGGATGTAAAATTTAAAACCGGAACATCTTTATTGCTTGATCAGTTTAAACAAACTTATAACGACACAGCATATAACCGTACCGAAATTGTACCAGGAGTTTTTGGCGAAGTGAACTACGATATACCCGGCAAAACAAGTTTACTGCTTGGTGCTCGTGTTGATTTTCATAATTTGTATGGTGTTCTATTTAATCCACGTATTCACTACAAACGCAACCTGTTTAAGTACACTGTGTTTAGAGCAAGTGCAGGACGTGGGATGCACGTAGCCAATATTTTTATTGAACAAGCTGCTACCATGGCTAGTAACCGCGCAGTAATTGTTAGTGAAAAACTCGCTCCTGAAATTGCATGGAACTACGGTACATCTATCACACACAGTTTTAAATTGGGTAAAGGGAATACTACGTTGTTATTGGACATCTATAGAACCGATTTTGAAAATCAAGTGATAGCTGATTTATACACCTCTGCGCATCAAATCAAGTTTTACAACTTAAAAGGACAATCGTATAGTAACAATGTGCAAGGTGAGGTGATTTATGAGCCGTTAAAAAAATTAGAGGTAAGGCTGGCTTACAAGTATCAAGATGTGAAAGCTACTTACAACAATGAACTATTAACAAAACCATTGGTTGCAAAACATCGTGCCTTATTTAATATCGGTTATGCTACCAAGTTCGACAAATGGAAATACGACCTCACGGTAAAATGGTTCGGTACGCAACGTTTACCTACAACCGTTGATGAACCACATGCCATGCATGAGGCTGTAAACTCACCTAATTATACCACTGTTAATGCACAGGTAACACGTGCCTTTAAAAAGTGGGAAGCGTACATAGGAGTAGAGAATCTCTTCAACTACATGCAGCACCATCAAATTGTAGATGCGCAAAACCCTTTTGGCAACAACTTTGATGCAAGTGTACTTTGGGGACCAAACATGGGACGTATTATATACGTTGGTATGCGCATGACCATCAAATAATCAAACAGAAAATAAAAACAATAGAATATGAAAAAGTTAGTAATTGCCCTTGTGGCTATCTTAAGCGTAACTCTGGGAGTTCATGCTCAACAACCAACCGATAGTGTTACCTACACTAAAACCGGATTAGCTATCGTAAAAATTAAAACCAGTGCCGTGTGCGATATGTGTCAAGAGACATTAGAAAAAGCCATGGCTTATGAAAAAGGCGTAAAAGAAAGTCATTTAGATGTGGATTCGAAAGTGTTAACCGTAACATTCGACCCAAAGAAAACCACGGTAGCAAGCATCAGAAAAGCGGTGAATATGGCCGGATATGATGCAGACGGACAGCCCGCTGACAAGCGCGCTTACGACAATTTAAATGCATGTTGCAAGAAGGACGCTAAACATTAATTTCCTCATGCGCCCGAGCCAAAGGCTCGGGCGCATTGCTGATAAACAGAAAATATCCACAACGTTTACTATTTGCTTTTTAATCGATAAACTTGTGCATTAAGTTAGAACTACACTATGCATTTAGCAATTGCCGGTAATATTGGCTCAGGAAAAACAACGTTAACTACCCTCCTATCTCGTCATTATAAATTTGAACCCCACTATGAAGATGTGGAGGACAATCCGTATATCAGCGATTTTTATGAAGATATGCAACGTTGGTCGTTCAACTTGCAAATCTATTTCCTGAATAGTCGTTACAATACCTTACTGCAATTGCAAAAAGGGAAAAAGAAAGTCATTCAAGACCGAACGATTTATGAAGATGCTTTCATTTTCGCTCCTAACTTGCACAGCATGGGTTTAATGAGTACACGTGATTTCGAAACCTATCAAAAAATGTTCGATTCGTTAAATCACACCATCAAAGCTCCGGAGTTATTGGTTTACTTAAGAGCATCAATTCCAACTTTGGTAAACAATATTCAAAAGCGCGGTCGTGATTATGAGGATAGCATTCGATTAGATTATTTGAGAAGATTGAACGAACGCTACGAAGCATGGATTAGTGGATACAAGCACAAGTTATTGATCATAGATGTAGACAATATGAATTTTGCTGACAAGCCTGAAGACTTAGGACTTATCATCAGCAAGATAGATGCAGAAATAAACGGATTATTCTAATATAAAAGCCACCTATGTTAAAAGGTGGCTTTTTTTGTGCATTTTATTAGAAAACAAAACAGCTATTCATTGTGTTTTTACTTACATTTGAGTATTAAAAACGTACACTCGAACATAAATGAATCCATTTGAATCCTCGTCTATTATTTATTGGGTTGAAACCGACCTAAATGGAAACATTACGTTTGCTAATGCAGGCTTTTTAAACAAGTTCAGTTATTTGAATATAGAACTTGTGGGCAGCAACATTTTAGGTACAGTAGTTGAAACCGACAGACCTAAATGTATTGCATGTGTTACTTGGTGTTTTCAAAATCCCGGAACGAGAACAGAAATTATACTAAGAAAACCGCAAGAGGGTGGCAAAACCTTTAGTAGTAAATGGGAATTCACCTTACTGTTAAATACAGAAGGCAAACCATGGAAAATGCAATGTATAGGGTTTGATGTAACGGAAGTGGAAGATACTATTACTGAAAAAAATCGGGTAGAATCTACACTTCAAGAAACCATTAAAAACTTAGAGGCCGTTTTCGATTACATGCCTCTTGGAATTGCGCTTACAAATGGAGAAGGCGACTTTTTAAACGTTAATCAATCGTTGCTCGATATTACCGGGTATTCGGAAGAAGAATTATTTCAAAACAATTGGTATCATCTGATTCGTTCTTCTCAAAAAGCCATCGACTTTGAAGAAGCTTTTAATCACGAACGATTTGGCCCAATTAAGTTTGATATTCGTGGCAAGAATGATCAAAAAATATATGTAGAAACTTTCGGTAGCCAATTTAAAGACGCGAATGGCCAAGCACGTTACTGGTTTATAGTGCAAAATGCTACCGAACGTGTTTTCTTAAAACGTGAGTTAGAAGAAAAACTACAACTGCTAAATGATACAGGAGCGGTGGCTAAAATTGGCGGATGGAGAATAGATTTGCGCACCCAACAGTTAAGTTGGACCGAGCAAACCTATAAAATTCACGAGACGGAATCAGCCACTTTTATCCCAACCATAGAAAATGCAGCTACCTTTTATCACCCCAATTACCGACAAAAGGTGATTGACTTGGTAACTAAGGTATTAGAAAACGGAACTGCTTTCAATATTGTTGCGCGCTTTATCACGCAAAAAGGAAAAGAAATATGGGTAAGAACCATTGGTAGTCCTATTTACAGAAAAGGGAAAATAATAGCGGTAGGCGGAACTATACAAGACATTACTGATCAAGAAACCGCTCGCTTACAAATTGTAAAGCATAACAAAACGCTTAAAGATATTGCCCTTATTCAATCGCATGTGATGCGCCACCCGGTATCTAATTTAATGGGGTTAACACAATTGCTTAATGAAGAACAATTCAATGTGGAGGAAACGCACAAGTTACTCGGATTCATTAAGAAAGAAACACATAAGTTAGACGATATTATTAAACACATCATCGCTATATCAAACGAAAACGCATAAAAAAAGCCACTCAAATGGAGTGGCTTTTTGGGGTATGACTAGCTTACTATTTTTTAATTACACGAATAGTTTGTGCATTCACTCCGTTATCAATACGAGCGAAATAAATACCTTCAGGTAAACTTTCGGTGTTTATGTTCACCACGTTTTCACCATTTTGAACTAACTCAGTGGTTTGTAAATGAACTTTACCAAGCATATCAATTAATTGAACAGTAACCGAACCTGAAGCATTGCTTAAGTAATTTATCGATAATGTTCCTTTGAAAGGATTTGGAGTAACAATAGCGGCATTAGAAACTTTCTCTGTTTCAACTGTTACACATGCATTTTTGCTATAGGTTGATTTACCATCAAAGTCAACCTGTTTTAAACGGTAGCAAACTGAACCTGCATTTTTATCTACATCAACAAATGAATATGCATTAATTGTATTGCTGTTACCTGCTCCTTTCACAAATCCAATTGCAGTAAATTTTGAACCATTTACACTGCGTTGCACCTCAAAACCTTTGTTGTTTTTTTCTGAAACAGTTGTCCATTTTACGGTAAGCGCATCATTAGATTTAACAGCTATGAAACTTTTAAATTGAACCGGAAGTGGAGCATCTGTGGACGCAATTGTGATAGGTGTAGTTCCACCGGAAACGTTTACTGTACTTGTTGTTCCCCAAACTCCAGTTGAAGAGTTATTAGTTATATTAACAGTTCCATTTATATTATAATTCTCAATTCTGATAATACCTTTAGGCATATCATTGGGTATAACAGTACCCCAAGCTCCCGCTGCCCCATCTACTCCACCGGTTGTTTGATTATACCACATTGTGTGCGTGGTTGTAATTCCATCATCTTCAACCCATGTTCCAAAAACCGGTCTTGCACCTATCGTGTCATAACCAAAAACCATGGTTTCAGCTGCTGCAAAGGAGAAACCTTTCAAAGCAGTTCCTGAATTTGTATTAGCTGTTGTACCATAACCTAAACAACGGATAGTACTTGTAGTTCTGTATGATTGAGTGATTGTAGTACCTCCAGCACCGGCATTTAGCTGTACATAGAAAAACAAATCATTCCCTGCTGTGAATACAGCGTTTCCAGTAGGAACAATTGCAAACCAGCCTGTATAGCTGCCATTTGCATCTGTTGTAAATTCGGCATAGCGCCCAACCGTAACATTCTCATTACCGGAAAACAAGGTACCTCCGGGAGTCTTATTACTTGTGTAGCCCACAATATATCCGGCAGTTGTTGCAGCATTGTTTATGGCAAACATGTTACCGGGAGCCGTACCCGTTGTTAAGGCTGCATTAGTTGATGCTCCTGTTGTGTATCTGTATACGGTATTTGCGGTTAATCCGGAGAGCTTCAAACGACAAGCATATTGAATACGGCTTGATGATGCAGAACCATTTACCATATATTTCGGCAAAATCAGCTCATCTGTAGTCGAGATTAAGGTTTGAGCAGAAAGACTAAAAGTTCCAATTAAAATAAAAATCGATAGTAATATTTTCTTCATAAGGTTTAATTATGCAGCAAAAATAGCTCGCATTTTTGTTTTAACAAATTATAAGAATGTTATGTGTATGATAAGAAAAGATTAGGACGGAACTAATTCACGTCTCCATTTTTTAACGTAAAACCAAATGTGGTTCCTTGCCCAACGGTGCTGCGCACATTAATGGTTTGTTGATGAGCCTCGATGATATGTTTAACAATAGCTAATCCCAACCCTGTTCCTCCTGCTCCTTCTCGCGAGCGGCTCTTATCAACGCGGTAAAAACGCTCGAAAATACGAGGCAAGTGTTCTTGCGAAATGCCTTCACCACTATCTGCTATCTCAATCAAAATATTTTCATCCATGTCGTAATAAGCGGCAGTAGTAACTCCTCCCTCTTTGCCATACTTAATGGAATTAGAAACTAAATTTACTACTACTTGTCGTATGCGGTAACGATCTGCGTTCACCATAAAAGGGGTGTTACAACCTTCTTTAATGGTTAATGTGATGTTACGTTCTTTCGCTTTTACCTCAAATTGCTCATACACATCTTTCACCATAGCATTAATATCGAAACGCTCGTATTCCATTACCAACTCACCGCTCTCCAATTGTGAGATGGCTAATAAATCAGCAACTAAATCGCTCAAACGATCGGCACTTTTAGCTGCTTTTTGTAGAAATCGTATATTAACACCAGGATCATCAATTGCTCCATCTATTAAGGTATGAATGTATCCTTGAATATTGAAAATAGGGGTTTTCAACTCGTGACTCACATTACCCAAAAACTCTTTCCTGAATTCAGCCAAACGTTTTAATTCTTCCATTTGCTGTTTCTGATCGCGCGCCCAATTAATCACCTCTTTGTTCATGTTGGCGATAGGATCGTTTAGTAAATTGAAGTTACTGAACTTAGCATCGTACTTTTGCGTTTTAAGGCTGTGAATGGTTTTGTAAATGAGTTTAATTTTTCGGTAGATAAAAAACTCTAAGCTGTAAAAAAACAACACAAAACTTACCGTAAAGGTGATAAGAAATGCGGTAATGACAGTAAAGAAACCCGGGTCGACCAACACGTAGGTGGTAATAGCCAATGTATTGGCAAGTACCAACGAAACGAATAACGTGATGGAAAACGGTTTGGGGTTACGAATCATATTTCAAATTTGTAGCCCACTCCTTTTACGGTACCGATATAATCGTCACCGATTTTTTCGCGCAATTTACGAATGTGCACATCAATGGTTCTGTCTACCACAAGTACTTCATCGCCCCATACTTTTTCTAAAATATACTCACGAGTAAATACTTTACCCGGCTTGCCGGCCAATAGGTATAATAATTCAAACTCTTTACGAGCTAATTGAATTTTCTCATCGCCTTTGTAAACTAAAAAGGTCTCACGATCTATAATAATATCACCTGCTGTTAACTTGGTATCAACTACTTCCTTGTTCTTGCGTCTAAGAATTGCACTAATACGACTTAATAAAACTCTTGGCTTAATCGGTTTGGCGATGTAATCATCAGCACCTGCATTGAAACCTGCAATTTCACTATACTCCTCTGCGCGTGCGGTTAAGAACACTACAAATGTTTGATCGAAATCGCTGTCTTCTTTGATTTGTTTACAGGCTTCAATACCATCCATCACCGGCATCATTACGTCTAGTAAAATCAAATCAGGTTTTATTTTCTTTCCTACGGTAATTGCTTCCTGTCCGTTATGCGCTAAGTGCACATCATACCCTTCTTTTTTCAAGTTGTATTGAATGAACTCCAAAATGTCATTCTCATCATCAACAACCAAGATTTTGTAAGGATTCTCCATAACTATTTTTTTGATGTAAGATTCGGTGTATGCTGTGAGTTCAATATTACGAAAAAGTTAACTTAATGTTATGACCTTAAAGCGAATTTTGAGGGATATCAATAGTAAATGATTCTTACATGAATCAACGTTTACTAAGGTGGGGTTAATAAAAAAGCGCCTCTATACAGAGACGCTTCTTCAATAAATCGTTATCTATGTTGAATTGATTACTTTAAAATCTCAGCCAACTTATCTTCCAAGGCTTTTCCTCGTAGGTTTTTTGCAATGATTTTACCTTCTCCATCAATAAGTACCGTAAACGGAATAGCTTCTATGTTATATAAATTCACTACAGATGAATTCCATTTCATTAAATCGCTTACGTGTGTCCACAACAATTTATCATCATTAATCGCTTTTTGCCAAGCCTCTCTACTATCATCAAGTGATACGCTGAACACCTCAAAACCACGTGACTTATATTTGTTGTAGGCACGAACTACATTTGGACTTTCTTCTCTGCATGGTTTGCACCAGCTTGCCCAAAAATCAACCAACACTACTTTACCTCTTAAACTCGATAATGCAATTGTTTTGCCGAATGGATCTTGTAGAACAATATCTGGAGCAACGCTTCCGATAGCTGTTTTAGCAAGGGTTTCCACACGCTTGTGCAACTCTTGGGCATACTTACTTTTAGCAAATGTTGGATAAAACTTATCGTCCAATTGCTTCAAAAATTCAAAATCGGCAGAAGGCATGAGGTAGTTTGTTGCAAAATAAGGAACCAACGAATTCTCCAATTGCATAGCCAATTGTTGTATGTCGGTTTGACGAGCCAACATTAAGCTATCATATTGTTTGCGAATTTGTTCTTGCACAGCTACCGGAGGGATATTATCGCCATACATGGCATATTTAGCTTCAATGCCTTTAACCAACTCCATGTATTTGTTGTTGAGTTGAAGTACACGTTTTAGTTTTTCTGTTTCTGCACTTCCTTTCACGGTGAAATCTTCCGGCTTATTGGCATCAATGCTTACGATAATTTCAGCCAATGAATCTACCACTAAAACCGCAGCTCCATTATTTACTTGGATTACACAAAAAGTACGCTCGTTTAAATTCCCCATCAACTCAAAACTTCCATCAGGAGCAACAGTAGTTGAATCGATAAACACTAAACCTTTAGGTGTAATTTCTTGAATAGAAAGTTTAGTGCCTTGTAAGTTACGCACCATTCCTTTCACCACAAATCCTTGTTGTTCCTTTTCTGCCGAACATGCAGCAAACAAGAACATCGCCAAGGCTACAATTACTATTCTAACTCTCATGTTATGCTTTATCTAATGTATCTTTCACTAATTGGCTAGCCACTTTAGGATCGGCTTTGCCTTTACTTAACTTCATCACTTCACCCATAAACAACCCTACTAAGCTCACTTTACCGGCTTTGTATTCAGTTACTTTCTCCGGATACTTTGCAATAGCTGCATCAATCCATTGTTGTAATTCATCGGTGTTGCTTTCTTGAAGTAAGTTTAATGCTTCTGCAATTTGCAGAGCTGCTTTCTTGGGTTCGCTTATTAATGCGCCAAATATTTTTTGTGTAGCTACCGAGTTACTTACTTTTCCTTCATCAATTAACTGAATAAGTTCGGCAATTTGTGCAGGCTTTAATACAAACTGGGAAATGTCCATTGCATGCTCATTCAAGTATCCTTTTATTTGAACCATTACCCAGTTTGCTGCGGCTTTCACATTTTTAGTGTGAGCCAGCACAGCTTCAAAATATTCCGCAACTTCTCTACTCTCGGTAAGCACACCTGCATCATAATCACTCAAGCCATACTCATTGGTAAACTTCGCAAACAAGGCTTTTGGTAAAGCAGGCATTTGTGCTTTTACTTCATCAATAAAAGATTGCGTGATGTGTAATGGTGGCAAATCAGGTTCAGGGAAATAACGGTAATCGCTTGCACCTTCTTTAGTACGCATCACTATGGTTATTCCTTTGGTTGCTTCAAATGTGCGTGTCTCCTGGTAGATTTTCTCTCCGTTCTCAATCGCTTCAATTTGACGTTTTATTTCATGATCGATGGCACGTTGCACGTTACGAATCGAGTTCATGTTTTTCACTTCTACCTTGGTACCGAATTCTGTTGCTCCTCTCAAACGAACAGAAACATTCGCATCACAACGCATACTGCCTTCTTCCATGTTACCATCGCAAATACCCAAGTAACGAACCAACTTACGAACTTCTGTTAGGTATTGGTAAGCTTCTTCACCTGTTCTAATATCA
>JACCDH010764018.1_pt1 | contig 23517 bp, 17 predicted proteins | sample 7442481 | NCBI WGS metagenome assembly JACCDH01 (sample SAMN15323433, study PRJNA562643) | freshwater metagenome | isolation source: river surface water | place: USA:Blue River Watershed | collected 2017-08-15
AGAGGGTTACGCCGCGAGCAAATGGCGACACCGAGGTTTTCGGGCGTCGCAAAAACACTTCGTTGACGATCCAGTCTTTGTTTTTCGCCTGCTCAACCGAAATGTCTTCGATCTGGCCTTGGCCCGATCCATCGAGCAGAGTGACTTTGCGGCCGAGCATCTCGGCGATGACGCGCACTTCTTGACCGCGCTGGGTAAAGCGTCTGAAGTCGATGAGGCCGTTGGTGATTACCTGGCCAGGAGCAATAGAGGTGACTCTGGCGATTGGCACGAAAACGCGACGGCGACCGGTGATTTCAACGAGGATGCCCGTGGCTTTTGGTGCACCAGATTTGCGGTAGCCCACAAGAACGTCGATGACTTTACCGACTCGATCACCGGCAGGGTCAAAGACGCCACAGCCCGCCAATCGGGCAACGAAGACTCTTGTTGCGCTCACAGATTAACCTTAGACGCTCAGGGTAGCGGGCATGAAAGAATGGGCGCATGAACAATGGGCAAAGAAAATTCGGCCGCATGCCGGCCGTTCAAGAGCAGGGCGAGGTGCTGGCTAGTTTCGGCGAATACACCGACGCCGTTGCCCTAGTCGAAAAGTTGGTCGAGGCTAACTTTCCAATGACCGCGATTGCGATCGTTGGCAAAGACCTAAAGACCGTCGAACGCATTCGCGGGCGAATGAATTACGGCAAGGTTGCGCTCAGTGGAGCCACCACCGGTGCTTTCATTGGCTTCGTGCTGAGCCTGTTCTCTCCGGTGCCTGAAGGTGCCGACGCGTCATCCATCGCAGTTTCAAATGTGATTCAGCCGGTTCTGATCGCTGCCGGTATCGGCATGATGTTCAACATCGTGCGCTTCGCGATGTCTCGCAACAAGCGCAGCTTTATGAGCTCATCGATGGTGATGGCCAAAGAATACGAAGTTCAGGTGCCGAGCAACCTGCTGGCGCAGGCTAAAGAGGCCGCTGCCAAACCTGCCGAGGGTGTGTAACCAAATGACCGCATTCAACGTTTCGCCCGAGGTAGCCGCAGCGCTCGCCGAAGGTCGCCCAGTCGTAGCTCTCGAATCGACCATCATCTCGCACGGCCTACCGCGCCCACGCAACCACGAGGCAGCTCTCGAGTTCGAGCAGATTCTGCGTGACCACGGCGTGACCCCAGCCACAATCGCGATTCTCGATGGAGTGCCCCAGATCGGTCTCGATGCCAAAGGTGTCGACCGCATCGCAAACGAAGATTTGGCCAAAGCCAGCGTTCGCGACATTCCGATTTTGTCGGCTAAACGTGCCAGCGGCGCAACCACGGTTGCCGCCACCGCTCACTTGGCTGCGCTGGCCGGAGTGCGCGTGTTCGCAACCGGCGGTCTCGGCGGTGTTCACCGGGGCGCAATCGATACATTCGACGAGTCGGCCGACCTAAGCACCCTTGCCGTCACTCCAATCACCGTGGTTTCGGCCGGAGTCAAGTCGGTGCTCGACATTCCCGCCACTCTAGAGCGCCTCGAAACCCTCAGCGTTCCGGTGATCGGCTACAAGACTCGCGAGTTCCCGGCATTCTGGTTGACCAAATCGGGCTACACCCTTGACTGGTCGCTAGATACCGCAGCCGAGATTGCTCTTGCCATGAAGGCGCAAGACGAGCTCGGCCATGGTCAAGGCATCGTGGTGGCCAACCCGATTCCAGAGAACCTTCAGTGGGACCCAGCCGAACACGACCGCGTTATTGAGATTGCGTTCAAGGCGGCCGATGCCGCCGGTGTTACCGGAAAGGCGGTCACTCCGTTTTTGCTCGGATTCATCGTTGGCGAATCTGGCGGTCGTAGCCTCGAGGTAAACCTCGACCTAGCTCGCAACAACGTGCGCTTGGCGGGCCAAATCGCCACCGCCTGGTCGGACCTCAAGGCCTAACCAATGAGCGCAAAGCTTCTGGTCATCGGTGATGTCATCGACGACATCATTGTGGTTCCAGAGCACGCGATTCGACCAAACACCGACACCAACGCTCGCATCGAGAAAACCCTCGGGGGTTCGGCCGCGAACGTTGCGGCTTGGGCTGCGTTTAGCGGAGCATCCGTGCAATTTCTCGGCTGCGTCGGCCGCGACGACCTCGCTCGAAACGAGTCAAACTTTGCCACCGCCGGGGTCTCTGCGAGCTTGCAGGTAAGCGACCGACCAACCGGCTCAATCGTGGTGTTGGTCGATGGCGATTCGCGATCGATGCTTACCGACCGCGGGGCGAACCAAGACCTCAACCTCGATGCGATCGATGCCGAAATGGCCGATGCCGAAATCGTTTACCTAAGCGGATACGCATTGCTCGGCAAGACGACCGAATCGGTGCTCGGCCTCATCGAGCGGGCTCATTCGCACGGCGCTCTGGTGGCCGTAGACCCAGGTTCAAGCGGCTACATTGCCGACTATGGCGTCGAGCGCTACCGAGAACTTCTAAAGCACGTGGATGTTTGCTTTCCGAACCTCGAAGAAGCCGAACTTTTGCGGCTTGATGGGTTGGTGCCGTTGCTGGTGGTTACCGATGGCGAGCGTGGTGCTACGGCACTGTTCGGTGAGGGGCAAGAACTGGGGGCGTCTGGTTTGACGGTTGCATCGGTTGATCCGACGGGTGCGGGTGACGCATTCTGCGGAGCATTCTTGGCGCGATTCGCCGAGTCGGGGGCTGGGCTGACAGACTCAGCAGCGGTCGAAGCGGCGTTGAACGCCGGCATCGCGGCAGGGGCAAAGGCCGTCACAACTCTGGGCGCACGCCCAAGTCTTTAGGCGAAGCGCGCCATCCAAGCTTCGACATCGTCTGCCTTGCGTGGCAGTGCAGCACTCAAATTCTCGACACCGGTTTCGGTAACCAAGACGTCGTCTTCGATGCGAACGCCGATTCCACGAAGCTCTTCTGGAACCAAAAGATCATCAGGCTGAAAGTACAGGCCAGGTTCGATGGTGAAAATCATGCCTGGCTTTAGCTCTTGCTCTAGGTAAAGTTCGCGACGAGCCTGAGCACAGTCGTGCACGTCGAGACCTAGGTGGTGGCTGGTTCCGTGAACCATCCAACGGCGGTGGTGCTGGTTTTCTGGCTTGAGTGATTCTTCGGCGGTGAGCTGCATCAAACCCCACTCGGCTGCCTTTGCGGCAATCACCTTCATGGCCGTGGCGTGCAACTCGCGAAACTTCACTCCCGGCTTCGCGATTGCAAAAACGGCGTCGGCGGCTTCGAGAACCGCGTCATATACCTTGCGCTGCGCTGCGCTGAACTTGCCGTTCACTGGCAGAGTGCGGGTGACATCGGCGGTGTAGAGGCTATCAACCTCAACGCCGGCGTCGAGCAAAAGAAGTTCATCGCCGCGAATTGGGCCGTCGTTGACAATCCAGTGCAAAATGCAGGCGTGCGCCCCGGCGGCAGCGATTGTGTCGTAGCCAAGGTCGTTGCCTTCGATGCGGGCTCGTGAGTAGAACGCGGTCTCAATCACGCGCTCGCCACGCTCATGACCGATTGCGTCTTTCATGGTTCGGGCAACTTGCTCGAAACCACTTACCGATGCTGCAACTGCCTTGCGCATCTCGGCGATTTCCCACTCGTCTTTGACAAATCGAATCTCGCTGGCGAACTCGAGAAGCTTTTCGTCGCTGCCGGCCTCTTCGCTGATGCGCACGATGTCTGCGCCCGAGTTTTCAGACAAGAATTCGTCGAGCTCAGGTAGGTTCTTGGTGCTCAGGTGCAACAGGGCAGACACCTGCGCAAGAGTTGGTCGAGCGCCAACCCAGAATTCGCCGATAGTTGGGTTGGCAAAGAATTCTTCGCTCTCACGGCCAGCGGTTTCTCTGAAAAAGAGCGTGCTTACTCCGGCACGGTCTCGAGCGTCGATCACTAGAACAGAGTCTGGAACCGTGGCCGAACCCCAAGCGGTCAGGTGTGAAAACGCGGCGTGCGGGTGGTAGCGGTAGTCAGAGTCATTAGAGCGGGTCTTTAGTGGCCCAGCCTCGATGATGACCAACTTGCCAGCGAAAGCTTCAGCCACCTGACGACGTCGAGCGGCGGCGTAAAGGGCGCCCGGATGCACCTGCGGCAGGTTATCGCCATGGTCAACCCAGTTCGAACCGATAAATCGCATGAACTCTTCACTGTTCGGGCGGTGTGACCGGTTGTTCACTCGGTCGGCAATCTTTTGTTCTGACTTCTCGCTCATGGGTTACATCCTGCCACTTTTCGCCAAACTCCGTGGTTGCTAGAAGCGGGTATTCTTCGAATATAAGAGGCCTCAAGTTTTAGAGAGATGTTCCATGAAAATCGACCTGCACGTGCACACCGATGCCTCCGATGGAACCGAACCCGTTGGCGTCGTTTTCGACCGAGCCAGAGATCTCGGGCTAGACGTGCTAGCCATCACCGACCACGACACCGTCGCACACTGGGCGGCCTCTGCCGAAGCATCCGAGCGCACTGGTCTTGGTTTTGTACCGGGCATCGAAATCACTACGCGCGCCGTTTTCACGGGCGAAGATGGGCACACGCACAAGGTCGGCATGCACATGCTGGCTTATCTGCCAGACCCGACCAATGAGGCCCTGCTGAAAAGGCTCGACGAAACCGTCAACTCACGCATCATTCGACTTCAAGAAATCACCGATCGTATCGCCAAAGATTATTCGCTGACCTGGCAAGACGTGCTCGACCAGGTTCAGGTTGGGGCGACTCTTGGCCGCCCATCGGTTGCCGATGCCCTGGTTGCCAACGGTCACTTCGTCGAACGCGGTGAGGTCTTTGAAAAGCTGTGGTTCAAAGGCAGCCCCTACTACGTGCCGAATCGCGAAGTGCCAGACCCGCGCGAAGCCATCGAGTTGATCAACGCTGCTGGGGGAGTAGCCGTGCTCGCGCATCCGCTTGCCCGCGGTTACAAGCCGGCACACGAAAACGATTTTCCGCAGGAGCACTTTGAGTCTCTGATCGAGGCGGGCTTGGCCGGCTTTGAGGTTTACCACCCAGAAATCGGCGCGGATGTTCAACCCTGGCTGCTCGATCTCACCACTCGCCACGATCTGATCGTTACGGGGTCGAGCGATTACCACGGTGTCACCGGCAAGCCGAATGAGTTGGGCCAGTGCACCACAGCGCCCGAGATGCTCGAGCGAATCATCGACAAAGCAACCGGCTCGAAGCCGGTCAATCTAGAGCTTTAGCTTTCTAGAACTGCGAGACTACGCGTCTGAGCCACCGCGAGTGCGGCGACGCTGACGGTTGCGCTCGCCCTCTGGGCGAGGGGTGCGTTCGACCTTTGGCGCAGCATCCGAGTTCTTCGAACCTTCGCTGCGTGGCTTGTCACTGCGACCTTGGCCGCGGTTTTGACCGCCATCACGACGACCTCCGTCTCGACCAGAGCCCGAGCGACCGCCTGAACCACCGCGGCCAGCAGGCCCACGGTCGTTCGATGGCTTGACGCGGTTCGGGTCGGTTGCCTTGATGCGGCCCTTGATTCCGGCTGCGATGTTTAGGTCTTCGAACAGGTGTGGCGATGAAGAGTAGGTTTCAACCGGCTCTGGCACGCCAAGCTCGAGAGCTTCGTTGATGTGCTTCCATCGGGTGAGGTCTTCCCAGTCAACGAACGTCACTGCGATTCCGGTGCGGCCGGCACGACCGGTGCGACCGGTGCGGTGCAGGTAGTTCTTTTCGTCTTCGGGAACCGTGTAGTTGATCACGTGGGTCACGTCGTCAACATCGATGCCTCGTGCTGCAACCTCGGTGGCAACCAAAATGTCTTTCTTGCCAGAGCGGAAGGCGGCCATCGACTTTTCGCGGGCCTCTTGCGACATGTCGCCGTGCAGCGCCGAAGCGTTGAAGCCGCGGTCGACTAGTTCTTCGGCAACCTTGCCGGCCTGGCGCTTGGTGCGACAGAAAATTACGGTCTTGCCGCGACCCTCGGCCTGCAAAATGCGGCCAACAACTTCGTCTTTGTCGAGAGAGTGGGCACGGTAGATGAACTGCTTGATGTCGGCCTTGGTGTGGCCTTCGTCTGGGTCGTTCACGCGAATGTGAACCGGGCGGTTCTGGTACTTGCGAGCCAGCGAAACAATTGCGCCAGGCATGGTTGCCGAGAACAGCATGGTCTGTCGGCCGTCTGGGGTTAGCGCGAACAAGCGCTCAACATCTGGCAAAAAGCCGAGGTCGAGCATTTCGTCGGCCTCGTCGAGAACCATGAAGCGGATGTTCGACAGGTCGAGTTTCTTCTGCTTGCTCAGGTCAATGATTCGACCCGGCGTTCCAACAATGATTTGAGCACCGGCTTCGATGTCGGCAATCTGGCCTTCAAAGGCGCGGCCTCCAACGATGGTGGCAACCTTGGTTGGTCGGTTGGCGGTGGCGAGCACGAGGTCTTCGGCTACCTGAATGGCAAGTTCGCGAGTTGGAACAACAACCAGTGCCTTAGCGCCGAGCTCTGGTTCGAAACCCAATGACTGAATCAGCGGAAGGCCGAATCCGAAAGTTTTACCGGTACCAGTCTTGGCCTGACCGATGATGTCTTGGCCAGTTAGTGCGAGCGGGATTGCCTGCTCTTGAATTGGGAAGGGGCTGGTGATGCCCTTCGCCTCGAGGGCTTCGACGATATCTTGGTCGATGCCTAAATCTTGAAATGTCAAAAAAGACTCCTATTAGTTGTCTTAAGTCTAGTTGTCGCGCTTTTTGGGCATCCGTGCTCTGTTTGAAGAACCTCGGATGAACAACAGGTGCTCTATTCTTAAGGGATGTTCGAGTGGCTGAAGAAACTGCGCCAAAAAGCGCGTGACTTTGTTCTACCTGAGCGCGAAGAGCGCGTTGCTCGAAATACGGCCAAAGTAAATCTGAAACCGTACACCCCTGAGCCTAAGGTGTTTTTGGGTCAAGTTGCCTATTTGCACCTAAGTTACTTTGAGATTCTCACCGCCCAGCTCAAGGTTTCGCCGAACACCGGCTACAAGGCCGAGCTGTCTGAGGCAGCATCCAAGTCGTTTGAGCAGTACCGCGCGCTGGCTCGAAAACTGGCCGGGCTTGGCTTCGACGCCACCGACGCGATGGATCCTTTCACCGAGCGCATTCAGACTTTTCACTCGAAGACCACCGGTATCGACTGGTACGAAGCCATTCTCAAGATCTATCTGGTGTCGGGTTTGCTCGATGATTTCTACACTCGTCTGGCTGTCGGTTTGCCGCCCGAATTGCGTGAGGGTGTCGAAAAGGCGCTGAGCGACCGCACTTTCGAAAAGTTTGCCAAGCGAGTTTTGGTCGAGGCGATGGCCGACGACCCTCAGTTGCAGTCGAGGCTAGCCCTTTGGGGTCGTCGCCTTATGGGTGATGTGCTGCTTGAGCTTCGCGGGGCGTTCGACAACCGCAAGTTGGCTGGCATTCCAAAGGGTAAGAGCCTGACAGCGGCCGAAGAGCGCGAAGTGAATCTGGCCTCTTATAGCAAGCTAGAGCCGCTGGTTACCGAATTGATTGCAGCCCATTCACTGCGCATGGATGCACTGGGGCTGGCTGCGTAGAGCCTAGGCCTTAGCGGCTGCGAGTTTTGCCTCGTAGGCTTTGTCTCGAGCGCTGGCAAGTCTGGCCGATGCGAAAACCATAACAAGTGGCATCGCCAACATGATGATGAGCCACAACCAGCCATCTTGGGTTCCGAATCCAACCCAAATCAAAACTGACCAAAGCACAGATCCGGTGGTGAGGGCGATGGTTGGAGGAACTAGAGCGCCGTACTTTTCACTGTGAGCGCTGATGTATGGGGCAACCAAACCGAGCACCAGGGTGTAAAGCAAAATGACTGCGAATGAAACGTCCATTAGGCGATGAATCCTACTCTGCGCACTTCTTCTGCGCCGATTTCAACATAAGCGAGGGCGTCGGTCGGAACCACGAAAAGCTTGCCCTTCGAGTCGGTGAAGGTGAGGAACTTTGCGTTCTCGTTCAAAACCTTGGCTACAGCATCCGTGATTTCTGATGCCGACTGGTTTGAGTCGATGACCAACTCTCGCGAGCCGTTTCTGATGCCGATTTTGACTTCCATGAGCCCTCCTGTGACTAGATTACGATACCCGAGGCAGCGCTAATGTTTCGACCACAATCACCTGCCCAAAAATGTCGGTGGTCTGGCGTAGATTTTGAGCATGCCCGAAACCGCCTTTGTGAAAGTAGCCAGCCGCAGCGCTGTTGTTTCACTTAGTGCTACCCAGGCCAAGGTTGCCCAGTTGCCGCTCGATGCGAAGGCTGTGGTTTATGGCAGCCCAGGCAGTGGCAAGACAACAGCGCTCAAGGCCCTCTATCTGGCGAAGGTCGCGCAAGACAACCCTGCTCGGGTCGAAACTCACGAGGTGTTGGCTATCGCTGCCTCGCGTGAGGCGGCAAACCTACTTCGCGATGAATTGGCTTTGGCTTATCAGGGGGCAACTTCGGGGCCAATGGCCAGAAGCCTTTCGTCTTTCGCTTTTCAGGTTCTGCGACACCAAGCCTTGGCGCGCGGCACCAAAGCGCCAGAGCTAATCAGCGGTGCCGAGCAAGATCTCATCCTCAAGCAGATTCTTGAATCGGCCAGTGATTTAGCACTTGATTGGCCGAAGCAAATCAATGCCCAAGTGATGTCGCTTCGCGGGTTTAGAGCCGAACTACGCGACCTAATCACCGTTTGCCTCGAGTACCGTCTCACACCTGAAGAACTGAGCACTCTGGCACATTCGGCAAATAAGCCAGAGTGGCTAGCCGTCTCTTCTCTATACGTCCAATACCTCGAACGTTTGCGTGAGCCAGCATTCGAAAACCGGCACGATGCCTCCACGCTCTTGGCGGTGGCTGCAGAGTTGCTTGAATCTGGCGAAGGTTTCACCCAAGAAGTTGCCGCGGTCAAGCTTGTCTTGATTGACGATGCTCAAGAACTCACCCCGGGCGCTCGCCGGTTTATTCGCGCTCTAGTTTCTCGCGGTGCCGGCCTGGTTTTGTTCGGCGACCCAGACACAGCCACCCTGGGCTTCAGAGCTGCCGATGCTCGATCAATGACCACGCTCATGCAAGAAGTCGGGGCTCAGCCAGAGCAATTCGTTCTGCTCTCTGAGCACCAACCTAGAACGGCTGGAATCTCCCGAGTGCTAGGCAACCTGAGCGCAGAGTTGCCATCTGAGCAGGGCGGTTTGCAGCGTCGCGATTATGTGTCGGCTCGAGAGCTGATCGAAACTGACGAATCGCTCGAACGCCACGTTTTCAATACCGCACAGGCCGAAACCACCTGGATGGCGCGTCGCCTTCGAGAGCTTTATCTAGACCAAAAGGTTGAGTGGTCTGAGATTGCCATCGTGGCCAGATCGAGGGCAATTCTTGAAAACCTCGAAGCGGCGTTGGCGGCCGAATCGGTTCCGGTTTCGATTCGCCTCAGTCGAAGCGCACTTCGTGACGAGTTTGCCTCGCGCGCCCTTCTAGATTTAGCCGAGCTTGCCGTTAGCGAAGAAGATCTGACCGTTGAAGACGCTAAACGCCTTCTAGCGTCTCCGTTCTGTGGAATCGACTCACTCATGCTGCGCAGGTTGCGCAGATCACTTCGCCGCGCTGAAATCGAGGCTGGTGGCGACCGCTCCACAGACGAACTCATGCTAGAGCTTTTCGTCGCACCGGGCACAGCGGCGACCGTGAACACGCAAGAAGCCAAGGTGGTTAGCCGTTTTGCACTCAAGTTCGCCGAGGCTCGCAAGCTTGTTGCCGACAAAGCCAACGTTGAGCAATTGTTTTGGCACTTCTGGCAGGGTAGCGCTCCTCAGAAACTGTGGCCAGATCAAGCTCTTGCTCTCGACGACGTAGGTGCGCAACTCGGCCGCAACCTAGACGCCATCGTTGCCCTGTTCGGCGCCGCAAACCGTTTCGTCGAACGCTATCCAGAAGCCGAAGCATCCACTTTCATCAACCAACAGCTACAAACCGATCTACCCGAAGACACCCTCACCTTCAACGACCGCGACGACAGCAGAGTTTCTCTGCTAACTCCGGCCGGTCTGATTGCAAAACGCTTCAAGGTCGTCTTCGTGGCAGGTTTGCAAGATGGCGTTTGGCCAAACCTCAAGCCGAGGTCGTCGCTGCTGGGGGCAACGGCACTGGCCCAGTTTGCTTCGGGTCGTACCGAAACGGTCGAAGCCGTGGCCAAGAACGAACTACCCGACGAACTGCGCATGCTGCACAAAGCTGTTGGTGCTGCGAGTGAACGTTTGATTGTCACGGCGGTCGAATCTGAAGACGCACAAGTTTCAAATTTCATGCGGTCGATGTTTGGCGTCATTCCAGACACCGAAGACTTCATCAAGCCCCAATACACGCTGCGCGGAATGGTCGGCTCGCTACGTCGTCGACTGACCGAAAGTAACGACCCGGTCGAGCGCATGGCTTGTGCCCTCGGCTTGGCACGCCTGGCGATTGAGCAAACACCTGGCGCTAACCCGGCAAACTGGTTTGGGCTGCTCCCAATCTCTACCGAAGAGCCACTCACCGATCTTGACGAGACCGACTCCGAGGTTTACATCAAACCTTCTCAACTCGAGTCATTCATTTCTTGTCCGTTGCACTGGTTCATGAACGAGCACGGTGCAACCGACAGCAGCTTCGAGGCCAGCCTCGGAACCCTGATTCACTCGGTTGCAGAGCACGAAGAGGGCAAGTCTGAAACAGAGCTTCTCGAGCTTCTCGAGCAAAAGTGGTCGGTGCTCGAGTTCGAAGCCGATTGGCTCGATGCGAGAGAAAAACGTCGTGCCAAGCGCATGATCGGCAACCTGGTTCGATACATTCAGCAGGTCAGCGAATCTGGCGGCGAAGTTCTTGCCCGTGAGGCCAAGTTCAACTTCAAGATTGGTTCGGCTCGGGTTTCGGGCAAGGTTGACCGAATCGAAAGATTGGCCGACGGAAGCATCATGATCGTCGACCTCAAGACTGGCACCGAGATCAGCAAAGACAAGGCCCAAGAGCACCCTCAACTCGGTCTGTACCAGTTGGCCTTCGCGAACCACGCCTTCGACCACATCGATGGAATCGACTCAGAATCGGTGCTCGGCGGTGCAAAGTTGGTGTTCGTAAATGACAAGAGCATGTCTGAGCGCCCACAAGATTCCCTTGGTCAGAACCACGAAAAACGCGAACACTTCGAAAACTTGGTGTCATCGGTCGTTGAAGAAATGGCAATGGGCAACAGGGTGTTCGTGGCCAATGTCGGCTCGCACTGCAGTGACGAGCGCTCATACGGCAATTGCAAACTGCACCTCGCGAAGGCGGTGACCTATTTTGAATAGACCAATCGGCGCGAACGACGTTTTCTTGAGCATTCAAGACCCAGCAAAACTTGCCCAAAACCCGAGCATGCGACTAACCGATGAGCAACAAAAGGCCGTCGAGGCTCCGCTAGACGCTCCCGTGCTGGTTATCGCTGGCGCTGGCTCAGGCAAGACAGAGCTGATGTCGATCAGAGTTCTCTGGTTGATCGCCAACTCGCTTGCTCTACCCCAAGACATTCTGGGTCTCACCTTTACCCGCAAGGCTGCCTCAGAGCTTGCCAAACGAATCAACAACGGCATCGCCAGACTCGAGCAGACCGAATTCTGGCCGGCAGAGTTGACTGCCAACGGCTATTCACTGCCAACCATTTCGACCTACAACGCGTATGCCAACACACTCTTTCGCGACAATGCCTTGGCGCTCGGATACGAACCCGAAGCTGCTCTTCTCACCGACAGCAGCGCCTATCAGCTGGCCAAAAAAGTTGTTCTGAACTTTGGTAATGAACTTGGCGTTCAACTCGATGAAGTCGACTTGACCCTAAAGACCGCGATCGACGGCGTGCTAAAGCTCGCTGCTGAGCTCAACGACAACCTCGCGACCGGCGAAGACGTCGCCGCGGTGATCGCAGATTTGAAACGTCAAATCCAAGCAGTTCCAACCAAAAAAGAAAAGCTGGCGGCAACCCACGCCGATTTCTTCGCCGGAGCTTTCAAGACCGAAGTTATTGTGCTGCTTGCTGAGCAATATCGTCGCGAGAAACTTCTTCAAGGCTTTGTCGACTACAGCGACCAGGTGGCTTTGGCTGAACGAGCCGTTCGAGAAATCGAAAGCCTGCGAGACACCGAACGCGAACTGCACAAAATCGTATTGCTTGACGAATATCAAGACACCTCTTACCTGCAAACCTCGTTCTTGCGTGCGCTCTATGCAGATCACCCCGTCTTTGCGGTTGGAGACCCGAACCAGTCCATCTATGGTTGGCGCGGTGCTAGCGCAACCAACCTGAACGAATACGTCGACACCTTCAGCACCAACAAGGCAAAACCGGTCGCTCAACTCAAGCTCTCGACTTCATGGCGCAACCCTAAGGTCGTGCTCGACATCGCCAACGTGATTTCGCAGCCTCTGGCTTCGCTTGCGCCATTTCAGGCCGAACGTGGAATTGCTGCCACCGAAGTTGTTCAATTGCAGGCGCGAGACAAAGCGCCCGAAGGCAAGATTCTGGTTGATTGGCAAGAAGACATCGTTTCTGAAGCCAAGGGCGTTGCAAGTTGGGTCAAAGAAAAGCTAACCGAGAGCAACGGTCAGGCATCTGCAGCCGTGCTCTTCAGACTCAAAGCGCAGATGGCTCTGTTTGTCAGCGAACTAGAAAACCAGGGCCTCGACGTAGATGTCGTGGGTCTGGGTGGTCTGCTCGAGATGCCAGAAATCATCGACCTGGTGAGCGCTCTCAAGGTTGTTCACTCACCTTCGGCTGGTGCGGCGCTGGTGCGGTTGCTGGCAGGGCCACGTTGGCGAATTGGCGCAAAAGATATCGCTCGACTTCACCGCTATGCGAAGTCACTTGCCAAGAAACAGTCTGAAGGCATCTGGGATCTAGTCGAAGGCAATCTAGGTTCTGATTACGACGCTTCAATAGTTGATGCCCTAGACATCTTGGTTGACAGCAAACTCGAGTCGATTTATGCAATGTCTGCAGAATCCATGGGTCGCTTGCGCGACGCAGGAATGATGTTGCGTGAACTTCGTTCACAAACAGGTTTGGCATTGGTTGACTTCGTCAAGTTCGTAGCTAAAGAACTACAACTCGACATCGAGGTTGCAGCAAACCCGCGACGCATCAACCCGATGGCACACCTGAACTCTTTCTTCTCTTTGGTCGCCGGCTATGCGAGCGCTGGGCCGAACTACCTCGGCGCTTTCATCGAATGGCTAGATTTTGCCCAAACACGCGAAAAACTCGAGGTTCCAACAGCACCCGGCCGCAAGGGTGTGGTTCAGGTGCTCACCGTGCACGCCGCAAAGGGCCTCGAATGGGATTACGTGGCTGTGCCAAACCTCATTCAAGACGATTTTCCGAAAAAGCCTCGCAGTTCAAAAGGCTGGATGACCGCAGGTGTTCTGCCATACCCACTTCGCGGTGATCGACTTTCACTTCCTGAGCACAGCCTCAAAAACGTGACCGTTGAGGCCGACTTCAAGCGAGCCCGCGAAGAATTCACGGGCGATGTGAATGTTTATCTCGAACGTGAAGAGCGTCGTCTTGCCTACGTGGCGTTCACCCGCCCCAAACTTGAGCTTCGGCTTTCTGGTTCGAAGTTCAAATCGACCGCCACTGAGCAAGACCCATCGAGCTACCTGCTCGAAGTGGTTGCCACTCGCGACCCTCGCGTAGAGGTTCTACGGGCCACGACTCCTTATGACCTACCGACTTACGACAGCGAAACCAACCCGCTGTTGCAGCACGCACTTACCGCTGTCTGGCCTAGCGATCCGCTGGGCGAACGCCACCGCATCAAGGTAGAGGCTGCCGCAGCCGAGGTGCAATCGAGCATCGACCAAGGTGCTGCAACGTCAAGCGCAGATGAACTGGTTGCCCAGATCAACTCAGACATCGACTCACTGATTCGCGAGGTCGCGGTGCGTGAGGTCAGTGCCACCCGAGTCAAACTTCCGGTGCGCATCCCAGCATCTAGGTTCAAAGATTTCGTCAAAGACCCGGCCAAACTTGCCGAACAGTTCAGAAGGCCTATGCCCGAAAAGCCATACGAGGCAACCATGACCGGAACGCTCTTTCACCTCTGGGTCGAACAGCGCTATGGTCTGGTTTCGAACGCCGAGGTGCTTGATGCTCAAGATGCTTTGGCACGCATCGACGAGCTTTCGCCAGAGGTTCTTGAAACGCTTCAGTCGAACTTTGAAACCTCGCGTTGGGCCAGGCTGCAGGCGCGAGAAGTTGAAACCGAGATTCAAGTAACCATTGCCGAGAACACCTTCATTTGCAAAATCGATGCAGTGTTTGACGTTCCCGAAACAGACAGTGAACTGGCCGGCAAATTGGTCGAAATTGTCGACTGGAAAACTGGCGTCAGCCCGAAAACCGCAGAAGAAATTGCTGAGCGCGCACTACAGCTCGCCCTGTATCGCATGGCCTACTCGCGCAGGCACAACATTCCAGAAGAGCAAATCTCGGTTTGCCTGTACTACGTGGCAGAGAACGTAACGCTGAGACCAGAAGTGCTCACGTCTGAAGAACTGATTGCCCTCTGGAACTCGGTGCTTGAGAACCTAGAAACGGTTTAGATAAAACGTTTGAGCTAGAAAAGCTCGTTATCGGTTTTGTCCGGCAACTCAATTTCGCGAGTCTTGTCGTCAACTTCAATCTGAGAAATCGGTGCGGTCACCGTATCTGAATCTGACGCGGCCTCAGGTTGCGAAGGCTCTTCAACAGTTTCTTCAAGTGAGTCGAGGTTCGGTTCTTCAACTTCTTCGTCACTCTCGACTGAGGCTTGAGCATCCGCTTGTTCGGCCGTCACAAAAGCACCAGCGGCTGCAGCAGCAACAAAAGCCGAGGCAGTCAAGGCCGGCAAGATTCCGTCTTCAAGGTCTTGAGCTAGGTATGCAATTTCGGCGCGAGCCTCTGCGATTGCCTGTTCGTCTTGCTTCTTGAGGCAGAGTAGCAACCAACGAGCGTGGGCTAATTCGTTGTAAAGTGCCGCACGCTGCTTTAGGCCTGCGTCTGATGATCCAGAAGTTTTCGCGTAAGAGAGCATCACGGCGTCGAACAGTTCGCCGTAAACGGTGGATGCCAGCCAAGTTAGATCTTGAGCCGGATCACCGAGGTGCAGAGCACCCCAGTTGAGAACTGCCGAAACCTGGCCGTCGAGTTCAAGCACGGTGTCTGCGCTAAGTTCGCCGTGAACCACGGTTGGCTGGTAGCGGAACAGTGAAACATCTTCGAGCGCGCTTTCCCAGCGGCTCAGTAGTGACGACGGAATCTCACCGGTTGCCGCAACCTCGTCAAGCTCGTTGACCAGTTTCTTGACCAACTCGGCTGCCGAGAATTCAGGCAAACCTGCGCCGCGAATGGCTTCGGTATCTAGGGCGTGAATTGCTGCGATGGCCGCACCAATGCTTCCGGCAAGAGGGCTCGAAGCCGAAACTCGAGCCGGGTCAATTGGGTTTCCGTAGAGGAACTCAAAAAGTACGACTCGTGCCCCGCGGGAATCTTTGGTCTCGCCAAGTTGACTCGTGATTTTGAAAGGGAGCTTCGATCGAACCGAGGAGCCGAGGGTGCGCAGCACTTGCGTTTCAACATCTAGCTCAAGAGCGCCAGCCCGAGATTGAGGGGTTCTAGCAACAAAGTGTTCACCGCTTGTCGAGGTAAGTAGCGCAGAATCGAATAATCCGGTTCCGCCAGCACTTAGTTTCTTTACCGAGGTGAATGTCAGACTCGGAACTGCCGCCTTCGCAAGGGCGGCTAAAATCAAGGGAGATTTGCCCATGGCATTCAGGTTAGAAGTATCTTGACCAAACACCCTGCATCGCCACGCACCCAACGAAGTGAGTCACCATGAGACATTTGCCAGAAGGCGAGTTGAATCTCGTTCTGGCGCGCCATGCCGTTGACCGCGATTACCTCTCTCGCAGCCGCCCCGAGCTTTTCGACGAGCTATGGCAAAATCCGCTCACCCGAGTTTTGGCGATGTACGAGGGGCAGGTTTTGTTGCTTGAAAAAGATGGCAAAGCTCAGCCCGAGCTGCGGCTACTAGAAGTTGATGCCGTTCCAAGTGCTCAGTTGCGCGTTTACTTGGGCAAGAGCGTGGATGCTTCGACCAACGAACCTGCGCAAACGCCCGTGGTGCTCGCCGTGCTGAGCAAGAACGCCGCAGACCTGGTTGAACCAGACGCGACGAAGTGGCACAACTTGAGAAAATCTGGTGCCGGTCTGTCAGACCGAGACGCTGGGCTGTTCACCCAAGCCTTGGCGTTGGCAAATTGGCACGACACCCACAAGCACTGCCCGCGCTGTGGCACCCCAACCGTGGTCGAACAAGGTGGATGGGTGCGCCGCTGTTTCAAAGATGATCAAGAAACCTACCCGCGAACCGACCCAGCAATCATCGTTGCAATTGTTGATGCGCAAGACCGCATTTTGCTGGGCTCACAAGGTGTCTGGGAACATAACCGGTGGTCAATCCTGGCCGGATTTGTCGAACCGGGGGAGTCGCTCGGTGCTGCGGTCATCAGAGAAATGTTTGAAGAAACGGGCCTCGTCGTCGAAGACCCGCAGTACCTGGGCAGTCAGGCTTGGCCTTTTCCTTATTCGCTAATGCTTGGGTTTAGCGCCCGAGTAAGTGACGCTTCACCGAGCATGGTCGCAGATGGCGTAGAAATAGAGAAACTCCGCTGGTTTAGCCGAGAAGAACTTGGCGCTGCGGCGCACGAAATGCTGCTACCGAATCGAATCTCGATTGCCAGGGCAATAATCGAACGCTGGTATGGCGCAGAGCTGGTCTCTGCAACCGAGACCGGAGCCTAACTTGCTGCCGGAACAAATTCTCGAGCGGCTCGACCCCGAACAGCGCGAAGCCGCAATTTCTCTGGTTGGGCCGACCTGCATTCTGGCTGGTGCGGGCACCGGAAAGACCCGAACGGTCACCCACCGAATCGCCTATGGAATTGCCAAGGGGTATTTTGCGGCCAACCGGATCCTGGCTCTCACTTATACAAACCGAGCAGCCGGCGAACTACGCGCAAGGCTTCGTCAGCTCGGCATCACAGGGGTCTCGGTAAAGACATTTCACGCAGCCGCACTCGCGCAACTTCAGTATTTCTGGCCACAGTTTGCGGGCATCCCAGCGCCTTCGGTTATTGAGTCGAAGGCCAAGCTCATTTTTCAGGTCGCCGATTCGCTGAAACTCAAATTCGACACCGCGGCCATTCGAGACATCGCTGCCGAGATCGAATGGCGCAAGTTCTCGATGATTTCGCTCGATGATTACGAAAAACTCGCAACCAGCAGACCCAAGGTGGCCGGTCTCAGTGCCGATGTGCTCATTCAACTTCAGCGCGGTTACGAAGAGACCAAGATTGCATCGAATCGACTCGACTGGGAAGACGTTCTGATTCTGACCCTCGGCATGCTGCGTGCCGAACCCCGCGCGCTGGCGCATGTTCAGCAGCAGTACCGCTTTTTCACGGTTGACGAATACCAAGACATATCGCCGCTGCAGCACGAACTGCTCGACCTCTGGCTAGGTGACCACCATGACCTCTGCGTGGTTGGTGACCCAAACCAAACCATCTACTCGTTCACCGGTGCCACCAGCGAATACCTTCACAACTTCGCAAATCGCTACGACTCGGCAACGCTGGTTTCGCTCACTCGAAACTATCGGTCGACCCAAGAAATCGTTTCTTTCGCTAACAAGCTCACGCGCGATGCAACCGACATGAGCCCGCTGGTCTCGCAGGGTGCGCTCGGCACTGCACCGATCATCCGCGCATTTGATTCTTTGGCCGATGAGGCGAAGGCAATCGCCAAATCGATTTCAGAGCGACTCGAGCAGGGCATCAGCCCCGCCGAAATTGCCGTGCTCTATCGTGTGAACGGTCAGGCTGAGCCAATCGAACATGCGCTTTCGGCCCTTGGCATCGATTACCAAGTGCGCGGCGGCGAGCGTTATTTCAGTCGCCAGGATGTTCAGCAAGCCCTTGCGGCGTTCAGAGTCGAGGCGCTCAGCTCGCCAGATGCCCCGAGTTTTGAAGCGGTGTCGAAGGTTTTGCGTTCGCTCGGCTGGACCACGACCGCTCCTGTAGAACGTGGAGCAGCCTACGAGCGTTGGGAGGCTCTCAACGCGCTCATGCAAATTCTTGAAGAGCAAGTCGAAGAGCTAACGCTGGCAGAATTTTCGAAGGAACTCGAAGAGCGCGTGCGTTCTCAGCACGAGCCGGTAAAGGCGGCCGTCACCCTGGCTACCATGCACTCTGCAAAGGGCCTGGAATGGGATGTCGTCTATTTGGCTGGGTTGACCGACGGCTATCTTCCGATCGGCTACGCCAAGACCGAAGCAGAAATCGCCGAAGAGCGAAGACTGTTCTATGTCGGTGCCACTCGAGCCCGAAAGCAACTCTCGCTTTCATACCCGAGTGCCGACGTGCCGGGTGGCCGCAAGCGTGAACCATCACGTTTCTTGAAGCTGGTCACCGCTTAGTCACATCAAGCAGCTGTGCTCTGGCAATGGCATTCGGGATCGATCTGCCACACCTCATGCCTCAACCTTCCGGTTCTATGGTCGATCACCGTCGATTGGTTGTCGCCGATAGCGCCAGAGTCGACCCAACTCAAGGTTCTCTCTAGGGCAAGCCCAGCGCAAAGCAAAGCCGTTTGCGAATCATCTAGCCGCTCGGTTCGAAACTTCAATTGCGTCATCATCGCCGCCCAACCTTCGTCGGCCTCAAGTTCGCTCGTGATTCGGCAATCGAGGCACGAAGTCACACCCGCTATCAGCACTGGCGAAATGCGCGATTGGTCAAAACTCAACTCGACCATCAGGCGCGGAATCTGCTTTTGACCGACCGCAGGTGTTGCCTCACTAGAAACCAGGTGGTTTGCAATCATCACCACAAAATCTGATGTTCGAGCCAGGCTCAGTTTGGCTGGTTGTTGAGACCGTGCCAACAACGCGGTAGCCGCCTCGACTCTGGTGCGTCCGATGTCGAGCTGCGAGTATCCGAGCGCACCAACATCAGAGCTCGTCACAAGAGTTCGATCTTCGGTGCAGATTTCACCTATGCCTGCCGTTGCTAGTGCTTGCAGCAGCAACAGCCCAACCCGGTTCAGCTCGTTGATGAAAACGCGTTTGCTGGCGCGATTCGCCAGCACCAGAGCCCCGTCGCGATCGGTCGAAAAGCTGGCACGAATTATTTCGGCAAATGCCTGAGCGATGAATGGGTCGGGGGCTCTCTGCTCGTGCGTGCGCTTAAGGGCAGTTTCTTCGACTTGAATCAAAGCCGGGGCAACTCGAGCGACGAGTGCGGCTGTTTCTGACTTGGATGCACCGACATCGCGCGCCACGTCGTCGATCGATGCGTCGGCAACCCCTCGATAGAGCAACTGAAGCAGTTGTTCCTGAGGATTGCTTAGGTTATCGAGCCGAATAGAAGTGTTGCCTAACCCAAGCTGCAAGCTAGTGGGACTTCGCCAGACTGGCACCCGTGCCGGATTTATCTTGATGACCACCGCAAGAGTTTGCGACAAATAGCAGGTTGTCGCAGAAACTATTCACAGGCTGACATGCAGGCAATCCGACAGGCTGACAGGCACCGAACTCGCTTTAGCCCCACGGGTTGGCTTCTACTATTCGCCGAGCCATTTCTTGAGCGCTTCATCCATGGCATCGCCCGAACCAAAAAGGTTGATTCGCGCGAGCAGTAGACCGGGCGAGTCAACTTCTTCGCTGGTCGGTAGAAGATCTGGGTGGTTCCAGAGGTCGTCTCGTTTTTGAACTCCAACTGCGCTGGTGACCTCACGCCAAAGAGCCGCTGCTTCGCGAATGCGGCGTGGGCGAAGTTCGAGACCGACTAGGGTTCCGAAGGTAAGTTCGGCGGGTCCTCCGGCTGCTCGTCTCCGCCTAACGGCTTCTGAAATCGCACCTGCTGTGGGTAGCAACTTGGTGGCCTCTTCGGTAACAACCTCGACCCAACCCTCGATCAAGGCGAGCAGGGTTTCGATCGAGGCGAGCGCACGCTCTTGCTCTTCGGTTCGCTTGGCGATCAACGCGCCAGACTCTAGTGCGGCGCGCAGCTGCTCTGGGTCGTTGAGGTCAGCGCCCTCGGCTAACTCGCGAAGGCCATCTGTGTCGATGCTGATCTCGCTCGCGTAGGTGGAGATTTGAGCAACTACCGAATCACGCAGCCAACGACTGTTTTTGAACAGGCGGGCAAAAGCCATTTCGCGAACGGCAAGAAAAATAGTGGCCTGGTCTGGAGCGAGCTCTAGTTCTGCGATGAAGGCAGAAAGATTCTGCGGCACAAAGGCTGCTCGCTCCTGAAAAATCGGCAACCCAACATCGCTACCGCTCATCACGTTCTGCGAAAGTTTGCCGAGTGCTTGCCCGAGTTGCATGGCAAACATCGCGCCGCCCGCGGCTTTCATGAAGGCTCCCGCACCGGCCATCATGCCGTCGAGTTCTTCGGGCAGGTTCTGCTGCATGGTTTGGCTGAGCGCAGTTGCCATGCGTTCGGCGACCGGCTGGCTGAGTTCTTGAAAGAGTGAAATCGAGTCGGCCACCCAAAGTTCACGGGTTAGCAGCTTGGGTTCGGTGGTCAGCGAACCAACCGTAGTCACGGCGTCGAGCCAGAGAGTTCCGATCTGCACTGCATCGGAAATGCTTCGACGGTCGACATCGGCAATTGCTTTTGAACCGGATGCTGCTAGCGACTTCGCCTGATCAAGTGCAAGTTTCCAGTTGACCCCGCCGTTGCCGCCTTCGGCGTTGGCCGTCATCGCTGCCGAGAAGTTTTTCAACATCTGCTCTAAGGCCTTGGGGTCGTTGGGTATGCCGGCAGCCTTGGCCAAAGCCTCTGGGTCAATGCCGTTTTGCTTCGACAAAAACTCGCGCAAAAACTCACTGAAGTCATCAGGGTTCATGCCATTTGGATTTTCGTTCACTTGCACACCTCGCTTTTAGGTTAAACCCGCCACGCGAAATCCACCCCCGAAACCGCAGGGTTTTTGACCCTGTTCGCCCTAAGCGTCACCCAGCCTTGGCCTTGCGCGGAGCATCCAAGATTCATGCGCCTAGGCTTTAGAGCAGGAGGAATATCGGCATGATTGGCGACCAAGAATGGGAAGCAAGCTTGGCTGCGCGTTCGCAGCAAGCACGTGAAGCCTGGCGCGCCTCGGTTCGCCGAATCATTCGCCGAGCCCTTGTCCTTCTAGGAGTTTTAGGTGTTGTGGCAGCGCTCGCCTCGCCAGCGCCATACATCATCGAGATGCCTGGCCCAACCTTCAACGCGCTAGCCACCATGGATGGCCGCGACATCATCAACATCGACGGGGCAACAACCTACGAGGGCGAAGGAAACTTCGATGTGCTCACCGTGCAAACTCGAGGTGGGCCCGGTGCGTTGCCATCATGGTTTGAGGTTTTCTGGGCGCAGCTCTCACCCGAAAACGAAGTAGTCGAATACAGCAAGATTTATCCGGTCGGCGTAACCAAAGAACAGCAAAAAGCCGAAACCACTCAAATGATGCTCGATTCGCAGCGCGATGCGGTTGCCGTGGCACTTCGTAACCAGGGTTACAAGGTTGACTCCGTGGTTGCCATCGATTCGATCAAAAAAGACGGCCCGAGCTTCGGCAAACTAAAAGTTGACGACCAGATTCTCTCTGTCAACGACGTTGAGGTTAAGTGGTACGAAGACATCACCAACGTCATCGCTGACTCAGGCGGCAAGGCGGTAGACATCAAGGTGCTGCGAGAAAGCCAAGAAGAGACTTTTTCGATTACCCCGGTTCTAGACACCGACGGCAAGTACCGCGTCGGCATTTTTGTCGGCTATCGCTACGAATTTCCGCTCAGCGTCAAGATCGACCTCGGCGATGTAACCGGCCCTTCGGGTGGCCTCATGTTCTCGCTCAGCATCATCGACCTTCTCTCACCGGGCGCTCTTAACGGTGGCAAATATGTGGCCGGCACGGGAACAATCGCACCCGATGGCTCGGTTGGACCTATCGGTGGAATCAGACTAAAAATGATCGCCGCCAAGAAAGCCGGAGCCGAGTATTTCATCGGCCCAATGACTAACTGTGACGAAATGGTTGGAAACGTGCCTGCGGGTTTGAAAGCTAGAGCGGTCGAAACTATCGACGAGGCACTCGACTTTTTGTCAGACGTTCGCGATGGCACACCTATTTCGCCGACCTTGAACTGCCCAGCCACCAAATAACCTCACCCAAAGCCAAAACAGCACCACCATCATCCAAGGAGAAAAATGACGCAGACCACGAGAGTAAGTGCACCTAGGGGCTTCACCCCAGCTCGAGTTGCCACCCTCATTGTCGTCGCCATCGGCTTCGCTCTAGTTTCGAGCGCAGGCTTCTACACCGACCTCTTGTGGTTTGAGCAGCTCGGCTATTCGAGCGTGCTCTTCACCCAGCTCTGGGCCAAGGTGGCGATGTTCGCCATCGGTGCCCTCACCATGGGTATCGTGGTCGGCCTTGCCATCTGGCTGGCTTTCAAAACCCGCCCAATCTACGCTCGCACCGCTGATGACCGCGACCCGTTCGGTCAATACCGCGAACTGCTAAACCAGCTTCGCAAGGTGGTGCTAATCGGTATTCCGGGCATCTTGGCCGTGCTGGCCGGTATGGCTGCGTCTTCGCGTTGGGAGCAAGCCCTGCTGTTCGTCAACGGCGTTCCGACCCCTGAAGACGATGCCCAATTCAACTTGGATGTTTCGTTTTATCTGTTCCAGCTTCCATTCCTAACTTCGGCCGTCGCGTTTATCTCGACCGCGCTCTTCTTTGCTGCGGTTGTGTCGGCTTTGGTTCACTTGGTCAACGGCGGCATCAAGTTCCGCGGCCGCGACTCGAGCATGACTCGAGCAGCGCGCATCCAAGTTGGAATCACCGCTGCGCTGTTCTTGGCCAGCCAGGGAGCCAGCCTTTGGCTTGACCAGTACTCGACCTTGACCAGCCCATCTGGCCTCTACACCGGTGCGACTTTCGCCGACGTGAATGCCACCATTCCTGGTCTTCAAATTCTGGCTGGAATCGCAGCGCTCGTGGCAGTGCTATTCCTAGTTGCAGCATTCATCGGTCGCTGGAAGCTGCCGCTGATCGGCACCGCGCTCATGATCGTGTCTTCGCTGATTCTCGGCTCGCTCTACCCATGGCTTGTACAAAACTTCCAGGTGGTTCCAAACGAACGAACCCTAGAAGCGCCGTACATTCAGCGCAATATCGAAGCCACCATCAAGGCGTATGGTCTAGAAAACATCGAAAAGATCGAATACGACGCTAAGACCACTGCAACTCAGGGTGCTCTTCGTAAAGATGCAGAGACCACTGCAAACATTCGAATTATCGACCCTTACCTTGTCTCACCTTCGTTTCGTCAGCTTGAGCAGATCAAGCAGTACTACGGCTTCGCCGACCACCTCGATGTGAGCCGTTACACCATTGATGGCAAAACCCAAGACACCGTTCTAGCGGTTCGTGAACTGAACCAATCGGGTCTCG